>OHMQ01000117.1_pt1 | contig 43029 bp, 42 predicted proteins | sample 1569401 | NCBI WGS metagenome assembly OHMQ01 (sample SAMEA3879501, study PRJEB24766) | human gut metagenome | biome: human-associated habitat; feature: feces | place: USA | collected 1985/1987 | reverse complement strand
AAAGTTGAGACCACAAAGCATATTGCTATTGAAGGATAAACTTAATTTAAATCATGTTATGAGAAGTCGCACAGGCCTATGGCCTGGGCGGCTTTTTAAGTTAAAATACAAAGGAGCAGTATGATGTTTGCATTAGAGGGAAAGCATAAGAAATGGAAAAATGTCGATAAAGAATGCTATATTGTAATTTGCCTCTCAATCGGATATACTATAGCTTAATTATAGCGGAATGAGGGAAAAATAATGTCAAAAGATGAATATTTAATTACAGATGCCCCGTTAAAGGCGTTGACAGTTTTTGCAATGCCTATGATTTTGGGTAGCTTTTTTCAACAAGTATATAATATGGCTGATTCAATCATCGTTGGCCAGTTTGTAGGCTCCTCTGCACTTGCGGCAGTTGGAGCCTGTGCTGCGCTTACGAATGTGTTCATCTGTATAGCACTGGGAGCCGGTGTAGGAGCCGGTGTGCTTGTGAGCCGCTATTTCGGCGCCAGGGATTACGGCAAAATGAAAACAATAGTATCAACATCACTGATTAGTTTTCTGGTTTTAAGCGTACTTCTGGGTGTCTTTGGCTTTTTCTTTTCACATTCAATGATGAGCTTGCTACAGACACCTGCAGATATACTGGATGAGGCAGTGCTGTATCTTAGGGTTTATTTTGTGGGATTTCCCTTTTTGTTTATGTATAACATACTTTCAACGATGTTTACATCGATTGGCGAGTCAAGGATTCCGTTGGGGCTTTTGATATTTTCCTCGGTGTTAAATATATTTATGGATCTTTGGATGGTGGCAGGCCTTGACCTGGGTGTGTTCGGTGCAGCCCTTGCAACTCTAATTGCTCAGGGAATATCTGCAGTGTTTTCACTTTTGATTTTCTTTAGCAGGATGCGCCGGTATAAAAGTCGCTTTGAATGGTTTGACAGGCATGAGCTTCATTCAATGCTTCGAATTGCTGTGCCTTCGGTTCTCCAGCAGTCTACGGTGTCAATTGGCATGATGATAGTACAGGCAGTTGTGAATCCGTTCGGTACACAGGCGCTTGCAGGATATTCGGCAACGATGAGGGTAGAGAATGTATTTTCACTGATATTTGTATCCATTGGAAATGCAGTTTCTCCGTTTGTTTCCCAGAATCTCGGAGCAAAGAAGACAGAACGTATCAAAAAAGGCTATCACGCTGCGCTGGTGTTAGACCTGTGTTTTGCAGTGCTTGCTTTTATAGTAATTGAAACACTGCATACTCAGATTTCCTCATTATTCCTGGGTAAAGACGGAACGGCCCTGGCATATCAGGTATCCGGGGATTATATGAGATGGCTTGGCTTCTTTTTCATTTTTATGGGTATCAAGATGGCCACCGATGGTGTGCTTCGTGGACTTGGCATCATGCGTCCGTTTCTCGCTGCCAATATGGTAAACCTGGCAATCCGCCTGTCGGTTGCCTTAATCTGTGCGCCGCGTTTCGGTATTGCATTTGTCTGGCTTGCTGTACCGGCCGGCTGGCTTGCCAATTTCCTGATTTCCTATGTGGCTCTCAGAAAATCCTGGCCGGCGGAATAGAAGTTACTATAATTCAAGCTTCAGATAAATCTCATCCCTCTCATCCTGCACTGTTTTGCCGGCAGCAGTCTTTACAATACGATATGTCTGCGTCCTGCTTATAGGCTGGTATCTGCAGGTGTTCTTGGTAAAAATAAAAAAATGCAATATTTTGTTTATAAAAGGGTAAGAAAGTAAACACAGCATTTTCACAATTGTCCTGTATACTGACATCATAAACAAAAGAAATACTCATATTAATCTTTTTCATATTTTTAGCCGGCACACTCCACATGTACCGGCTTCCTCTTTATAGTAGGAAGGCTATAAGTGTTTATAATATAAGAGATGAAAAATCAGTTGTAGAAAATTAAAATAATAGATATAATATAGAAAAGAAGGCGGACATGGATTGCTAATAGAAAGGACGTGATATTATGGTAACAACAGAATCTGTAACCATTAAAGTGCCGGTAGGAATGTCAAAATATTTGGTAACGATTAATCCGGAAGCAGAGCTTACGCGAAATGCACTGTTGCTGTATCCATATATATTGGATCAGACAATATCTCATGGTCGTGCGGCTGAAATTTTGGGAATCCGAAAATCAGAGTTGATTGATTTGTATGATAAGTTGGGATATTCATATTTTGATATGATAATGGATGATCTGGATAATGAAATGAATACTTTCAGAGAACTCAAGAAGAAGGGGGAGGCAGTATGATTGTTGTATCCGATACAACACCACTGATATCACTTCTTAAAATTAATCGTATAGATTTAATGGAAAAGCTGTTTGGAGCGGTTATGATTCCAACGGCGGTATTTGATGAGCTGACAGCCGATAAACGTTTTCAGCTTGAAGCGAATCAGATTACACAGACGAAATTTATTGTAGTTAAGCCTGTAACAAATCCGGAATCAGCCAGTGTATTAAAACGAGCAACCGGTCTTGATCAGGGGGAGAGTGAGGCAATAGTTTTAACAGATGAATTGAAAGCAGATTTGTTATTAATGGATGAGGCAAAAGGCAGAAATGTATCAACTCAGATGGGACTTAAAATTATGGGGACGATAGGTATTCTCATGGCGGCATATGAGGAACACGAACTGACATCGGATGAGGTCAGAGAATGCGTTGATGGTTTGCAACGTGCAGGACGGCATATTGGACAACGGCACTATCAGATGCTGCTAAGTAGACTGAAAGACTAAAAAGTGTTCATATAAAAATAAAACGTAATTTCTTGCATAACTCCATAGTATATGTTACGATTTTACTGTTGTTAAGACGAATCTAAAGGATGATGCTTGCACGCATCATCCTTTTTAAATACAGGAGAAGTAAATGGATATCAAAAGACAGGAAAGAGCGCCGATTTATGAGGCTCTTGAGGAGTTTAAGAAGAAGAGAGTGGTGCCGTTTGACGTGCCGGGACACAAGAGAGGCAGGGGAAATCCTGAGCTGGTGCATCTGCTCGGAGAAAAGTGTGTAGGGCTTGATGTCAATTCAATGAAGCCGCTTGACAATTTGTGCCATCCGGTTTCGGTAATCAGAGAGGCGGAGGAGCTTGCGGCGGATGCATTTGGAGCGGCAAATGCTTTTCTTATGGTAGGAGGCACCACCTCTGCGGTGCAGGCCATGATTTTGTCCACCTGCAAGGCAGGAGACAAGATTATACTTCCGAGAAATGTTCATAAAAGTGCTCTTAATGCACTCGTGCTCTGCGGAGCGATACCTGTTTATGTCAATCCGCAGACGAATGCGAAGCTTGGTATTTCGCTTGGAATGGAGATTGACCAGGTGGCGAGGGCTATCGAGGAGAATCCGGATGCAAAGGCGGTGCTTGTAAACAATCCGACGTATTACGGAATCTGTTCTGACCTTAAGTCGATAGTTGCGCTGGCTCATTCGAAGGGAATCAAGGTGCTCACGGATGAGGCACATGGTACACATCTTTATTTTGGAAAGGGGCTTCCGATATCAGGAATGGCAGCCGGGGCAGACATGTCTGCGGTATCGATGCACAAATCGGGAGGAAGCCTGACACAGAGCTCGATTCTGCTCACCGGAAGGGATGTGAATGCTGATTATGTGAGGCAGATTATCAACCTCACACAGACCACGAGCGCATCGTATCTGCTATTGTCAAGCCTTGATATATCAAGAAGAAATCTGGCACTCAGAGGCGAGGAATCCTTTGCCAAGGTGGCACAGATGTCGGAGTATGCAAGGCAGGAGATTAATTCCATAGGCGGCTATTATGCGTATGGGCGTGACCTTGTAAACGGCTCAAGCATATATGATTATGATGTGACAAAGCTGTCCATCTATACGCTCGATATAGGGCTTGCCGGAATAGAGGTATATGATCTGCTGCGTGATGAGTATGATATCCAGATAGAGTTTGGAGATATCTGTAATATACTTGCGTATATATCAATTGGTGACAGAATACAGGATATAGAGAGGCTTGTAGGTGCGCTGGAGGATATCAAGCGCCTTTACAGCAAGGACAAGACCGGACTTTTGTCGGGAGAGTACATAAATCCAAAGGTGGCGGTATCGCCGCAGGAGGCGTTTTATTCGCAGAAGAAATCAGTGCGAATTATGGACGCGGTAGGCGCTGTAAGTGGTGAGTTTGTCATGTGTTATCCACCGGGAATCCCGATTCTTGCACCGGGAGAGCTTATTACAAAAGAGATTGCGCAATACATTGTCTACGCAAAGGAAAAGGGCTGTTCCATGCAGGGAACAGAGGATCCTGCGGTAGAATATCTTAAGGTATTGGAGCAGTAAACAGGAGGAAAAGCTATGCAAATGTGGTTTTCACAATATCATACTGTCAATGTCAAGCTGGATGTAAGGATACAGGAGCAGCTTTTTTCAGGGCAGAGTGATTATCAGAAAATAGATGTGTTTAAATCATATGAGTTTGGCAAAATGGTTGCGCTGGATGGCGAGATTGTTTTTTCGGACACAGATGAGTTTATATATGATGAGATGGTCACACATGTGCCGATGGCGGTTCACCCGAATGCAAAAAGGATACTTATAATAGGTGGCGGCGACGGCGGCGTGGCGAAGGAGCTCATCAAATATCCGTCTGTCGAGCATATTGATGTGGTTGAGACAGACAAGATGTTTGTCGATGTATGCAGGCGGTTTTTCCCCGAGGTAGCATGTGGACTTGAGGATGAAAGAATTTCCATGTTTTATGATGATGGTCTGCGATTCTTACGCAGAAAGCATGATGAATATGATCTGATAATCAACGATTCCACAGACCCGCTCGGACATACGGAGGGACTTTTCACAAAGGAATTTTACGGAAGCTGTTATAAGGCACTGAAGGATGATGGAATCATGGTTTACCAGCACGGCAGCCCTTTTTATGATGAGGATGAGCTTGAGTGTCGGAAAATGCACAGAAAGGTGTATAAATCATTTCCTATAAGCAGGGTATATCAGGCACATATTCCAACCTGTCCGTCAGGCTACTGGCTGTTTGGGTTTGCATCGAAGAAATATCATCCGCTTTATGATCTGGATGCAAAAAGATGGGATGCACTGGGGCTTAAAACCTGGTATTATACAACACATTTACACAGGGGAGCCTTCATGCTTCCGAAATATGTGGAGGATTTACTCGAGGAAGAGGAAACAAAGTAAAACAAATTAGAAAAACTATATCATAACCAAAGCGAATCAGGAGGGACAAAAATGAGCAGATTACTTATTATCGGATGTGGTGGAGTTGCGCAGGTGGCAATCAGAAAATGCTGCCAGAACAGCGAGGTATTTACCGAGATTATGATTGCAAGCAGAACCAAGTCAAAATGTGACGATTTAAAGGCAAAGCTTGAGGGAAAGACAAGCACAAAAATTGAGACTGCAAAGGTTGATGCCGACAATGTGGAGGAATTAAAAGCACTGATTAATGCATACAAGCCGGATGCGGTTTTAAATGTTGCGCTTCCGTATCAGGATCTTACAATCATGGATGCATGTCTTGCGTGTGGTGTTGACTACATCGATACTGCCAACTATGAGTGTGAGGATACTGAGGATCCAAAGTGGAGAGCAATCTACGAAAAGCGCTGCAAGGAGCTTGGATTTACGGCATATTTCGATTATTCATGGCAGTGGGCATATCAGGAGAAATTTAAGGAGGCAGGGCTTACAGCTATTCTTGGAAGCGGATTTGACCCGGGTGTGACCTCTGTTTATTCTGCATATGCGCTTAAGCATTATTTTGATGAAATACATACTATAGACATTCTCGACTGCAATGGCGGTGACCACGGATACCCGTTTGCGACAAACTTTAACCCTGAGATAAATCTGCGTGAGGTTTCTGCGAACGGCTCATACTGGACAGACGGCCACTGGGTAGAGACAAAGCCTATGGAGTGGAGAGCGCAGTACAATTTTGACCAGGTCGGAGAAAAGGATATGTATCTGCTTCACCACGAGGAGATTGAGTCGCTCGCCAAAAACATTCCGGGAATAAAGAGAATCAGATTCTTCATGACCTTTGGACAGAGCTATCTCACACACATGAAGTGTCTTGAGAATGTCGGCATGCTAAGAACAGACCCGATCATGGTGGACGGAAAGGAAATAGTGCCAATACAGGTGCTTAAGGAGCTGCTTCCTGACCCTGCATCCCTGGGACCTCGTACAGTCGGAAAGACAAATATCGGATGTATTTTTACAGGTGTCAAGGACGGAAAGGAAAAGTCAATCTACATCTACAATGTATGCGACCATCAGGAGTGCTACAAGGAGGTTGAATCGCAGGCAATTTCTTATACCACGGGTGTGCCGGCAATGATTGGAGCCATGATGGTGGTAAAGGGACTCTGGAAGAAGCCGGGAGTGTTCAATCTCGAGGAGATGGATCCGGATCCATACATGGAGGCTCTTAATAAGTTCGGACTGCCTTGGCAGGTAGTGGAGAATCCGGTTCCTGTGGACTGCTACAAGACTGAGGATGAGTCAATACATATGGATTAGTCCGGAGGCCGGTATGAAGATAAATGAATTAAGAACTCCCTGTTATGTGATAGACGAGGGAAAATTAACTGAAAATCTTTTGATATTAAACGGTGTCATGCAAAGGACAGGTGCAAGGATTCTTCTGGCACAGAAGGCATTCAGCGCATTTTATGAATATCCTCTTATCGGCAGATATCTAAGCGGGACAACTGCAAGCGGGCTTTTTGAGGCCCGCCTTGCACATGAAGAAATGGGAAAGGAAAACCATGTATTCTGTCCCGCTTTTTTGCCGCAGGAGATGGATGAGCTGGTAGAAATATGTGACCATATTGTATTTAATTCCGTATCGCAGTATCTGCTTCACAGGGATAAAATAGAAAAGGCTGATAAAAAAATAAGTGTCGGGCTCAGAATAAACCCTGAGTGCTCCACACAGGAGGGGCATGAGATATATGACCCATGTGCGCCGGGCTCAAGGCTTGGGATAACGAGAGAGGCACTCGATAAGGCTATTAAAAACGGGCTTGATTTATCACGTATAGAGGGCTTTCATTTTCACACGCTCTGTGAACAGGATTCGGATGCGCTCGAAACGACTCTTGCAGCGGTAGAGGAGAAATTCGGAGATTTACTGTATGGACTTAAGTGGCTCAATATGGGAGGCGGACACCACATCACAAGGGCAGACTATGACATTGAGAGGCTTGAAAAATGCATTATGCATATGCGTGACAAATACGACCTGGAAATCTATCTGGAGCCGGGAGAGGCGGTTGCGCTTGATGCAGGATATCTGGAGACAACGGTGCTTGATATAGTTGAAAACAATGGCATAAAGATACTCATTCTGGATACCTCCGCAGCCTGCCATATGCCGGACGTGCTTGAGATGCCGTACCGTCCGCCGCTTATGGACAGTGGCGAGCCGGGTGAGAAGAAGTATACCTACAGATTGTCCTCATGTACCTGTCTGGCAGGTGATGTGATAGGGGATTATTCATTTGACAGAGAGATAAAAATCGGTGACAGGCTGTGCTTTTGCGATATGGCAATCTACTCGATGGTCAAAAATAATACCTTTAACGGCATGCCGCTTCCGGATATTGCAGTAATGGATGAAAATAACGATTGTAAGGTTATCAGGAGATTCGAATATGAAGATTTTAAATGCAGGCTGTCCTAGAGCAGACGGCTTTTATATGCCGGCAGAGTATGCTCCCCACAAGGGTACCATCATTATCTGGCCAAAGCGCCCGGGCTCATGGATTTACGGTGCCAGGCGGGCAAGAGAGGCTTTTGCGGAGGTGATATGTGCAATAGCAGAGTCTGAGCAGGCATATGTGCTCGCTGAGGCAGATGTGATAGACAATGCAAGGTCTGTTGTGGAAGCTGTAAGAAAGCAGAAAAATTATCAGGAAAATTTCCCGGTGAAATATATACAAATGGAGTCAGATGATGCCTGGGCCAGAGATGTGGGGCCGACCTTCGTGAAAAATGAGGATGGCGCTGTCAGGGGAATCGACTGGTGCTTTAATGCCTGGGGCGGCAAGGTGGACGGACTGTATGCAGACTGGACAAAGGATGACAGAGTAGCGGCTTTATTTTGCAACAAAGCCGGATACGACATGTATGATGCGCATCCGTTTGTCTTAGAGGGTGGAGCCATCCACACAGACGGAGAGAAAACTGTGATAGTGACGGAAAGCTGTCTGCTAAGCAAGGGCAGAAATCCGGAATTATCGAAGTCTGAAATAGAACAGAAATTAAAGGATTATCTCGGTGCCGAAAAAATTATCTGGATTCCTTATGGAATATACAATGATGAAACCAACGAGCATGTCGACAACGTATGTGCATTTACAAGCCCGGGGCATGTGGTGCTTGCGTGGACTGATGACATGGATGACCCACAGTATCAGATGTCCTCAGCGGACCTTGAAATATTGGAAAATGAAACTGATGCAAGAGGCCGGAAAATTGAGGTTCACAAGGTTTACATTCCAAAGAATCCGGTGTGTATCACAGAATATGAGCTTTCCGGCTTCACCTTTGAGGAGGGTGAGGATGAGCGCGAGGCAGGAGAACGCTTAGCGGCAAGCTATGTGAATTTTTACATCACAAACGGCGGTGTGCTCATTCCACAGTTTGGTGATGTGATGGATGAGCCTGCGCTTAAGGCAATCGGAAGCCTTTTTGAGGGAAGAAAAGTGTATCCGATATATGCGCGCGACATAATTGTCGGCGGGGGAAACATACACTGTATCACACAGCAGATACCACAGTAATTTAATTCAGGATGAGAAAGGTGAATAGTATGAGAGAGGTTACAATTGCTGCAATCCAGATGAGCTGCAGCCGTGACGTAAAAGAAAATATTGAAAAAGCAGCAAAGCTTATAAGGGCTGCGGCAGAGGCCGGAGCGCAGATAATACTTCCTTCGGAGCTTTTTGAGAGACAGTATTTCTGTCAGGAGAGGCGGTACGATTATTATGACTATGCAAAGTCGCTTTCTGAAAATGATGCGGTGCAGAGCATGAAGGCACTTGCAAAGGAGCTTGGCGTAGTGATTCCCGTGAGCTTTTATGAGGCTGGAGAGGGCAGACAGCTCTTCAATTCAGTGGCGGTGATAGATGCCGATGGAGAGGTGCTTGGAATATACCGAAAGACACATATCCCGGACGATCATTATTATCAGGAGAAGTTTTACTTCACACCGGGAAATACAGGCTTTAAAGCTTTTAAGACAAGATATGCAACAATTGGAGTCGGTATATGCTGGGATCAGTGGTTCCCGGAAACGGCAAGAGGCATGGCTTTAAAGGGCGCGGAGATACTTTTTTACCCTACAGCCATAGGCAGCGAGCCGATACTGGAATGTGACAGCATGCCACACTGGAGAAGGTGTATGACCGGACATGCAGCCTGCAATCTGATGCCGGTAGTGGCGGCAAACAGGATAGGCACAGAGGAGGTTGTACCGTGTGCAGAAAACGGAAACCAGAGCTCTGCACTGACATTTTATGGTTCTTCGTTTATCACAGATGCGACCGGAGAGGTTGTTGAACAGATGGACAGAGTAACGGAGGGCTTCATACTCCACAGTTTTGATTTGGATGAGCTTGAGAGTGAGAGAAAGAGCTGGGGGCTGTTCAGGGACAGGCGGCCGGAGATGTATGGGGAGAATTAGCTTAGATTACCCTAATGATTACAAATTTATTTAAAGTTAATTTAAAACACAGGATATAGCAAAGGCGCTATATCCTGTGTTTTTTGGAGTTCCCTATTAGTGTATTAGAACATCGGAAAAGATACATATTATTGTTTCAACAGTACTTTGATGTCTTCCTCCGGTGTGGTAATAGGTGCAATCCCATAGTTTTCTACCAGAAAGTTCAGAATGTTAGGAGAAAGGAACGCCGGTAGAGAAGGACCGAGACGGATATTTTTTATACCAAGATGTAACAATGTTAAGAGGATGCAGACTGCTTTCTGTTCATACCAGGAGAGTACAAAGGAAAGCGGAAGCTCGTTTACTGAACATCCAAATGCATCCGCAAGTGCTATTGCAACCTGTATCGCGCCATAAGCGTCATTACACTGTCCCATATCCATCAGTCGCGGAAGACCACCAATTTCTCCGAGATTTAGATCGTTGAAACGAAATTTTCCACATGCCAGAGTCAGGACGATACTGTCAGAAGGCGTCTGTTTTACAAATTCTGTATAGTAATTTCTGCCCGGTTTAGCACCATCACAGCCGGCAACCAGGAAGAAATGACGGATAGCTCCTGATTTTACGGCCTCTATTACCGTATCCGCATGGGACAGGATTGCTGAATGACCAAAACCGGTTGTTACCTGTGTGCCGCCATTTATGCCTGTGAAGGTCTGATCCTCCTTGTAACCACCGAGCTCAAGTGCTTTTTCAATAACAGGAGTGAAATCCTTCTGTTCATCGATATGAACAGTACCCGGGAAGGCAACCACTTCTGTTGTGAACACTCTGTCGATGTAGCTGCTTTTTGGAGGCATCAGACAATTTGTGGTGTAGAGAATAGGAGCAGGAATATGATCAAATTCTTTTTGCTGATTCTGCCATGCTGTTCCGAAATTTCCCTTCAAGTGAGGGAATTTCTTTAAGAGTGGATATGCATGGGCAGGGAGCATTTCACCATGAGTGTAGATATTGATTCCCTTTCCATTTGTCTGTTCAAGCAAAAGCTGCAGGTCCTTTAAATCGTGTCCGGTTACTACGATAAAAGGTCCCTTTTCCACTGTAAGCGTAACATCTGTTGGCTCCGGTGTTCCATAGGTTTGTGTATTTGCCTTGTCTAGAAGTGCCATGCACTTTAGATTGATTTCACCTACCTTGAGAACTGTTGGAAGCAGTTCATCCATGCTTTCTGCGTAACCAATCTTGAACAAGGCTTCACAGAAAAACTGATTTACCTCGGGATCTTCAAAATTCAGGACATATGCATGATAGGCATATGCAGCCATTCCGCGAATACCAAAGAGAATAAGTGACTTCAGGGAACGGATATCTTCATCAGCATTCCATAGTTGTTGCATATCATATTCGTCAGTTCGTCCACAAGGAGACTGACATTTATTACAGTCGCCAACCAGAGAGTCTTTTTCTGCTCTGACCTTTTGTATCATATCTTCAATTGCTGCATTATCAAAGCTTACATTTGTAATTGTGGTAAATAAGCCCTCGATAATGGTCTGCCAGGTCTTTTTTGAAACAGCTGATGTGTCATCGACAGCTCTCGCCAGACCAATCAGTGCGCCTGTCAATTCATCCTGTAACTGTGCAGTATCTGCCTTTTTTCCGCAGACACCTGTATTTCCGGTACAGCCGGTGCATCCGGCCGTTTGTTCACATTGAAAACAAAACATATTTTTTTCCTCCATCAGTAGTTTTTTATGTTTCTGATAGAATAATAGCGTTATAAAAACAACTTGTATGTTTGATTTCCAACATAAAGAATATTTTTGAAAAAAATTTATCTATTACAATTAGAATAGTTTTTTCTTAATCCCTTAACAATAATAAACATAGTCACAAATTCAGCTGCCGGAAAAGCAAGCCACACACCTGTCATGCCAAAGGCGGCTGAAAGTGCGAATGCGAAAATGCTTATAGCGATAAAACCACGCATGATAGATGCGGCGAATGCATATTTTACGGACTCAACGGCGCTTAGGATAGCAGAACCTACTATATTAATTCCGGCAAAAATAAAGCCTGTAAAGTAAAGGCGCAGTCCGCTCTCGGCATACGAAGCAAGTCTGGCATCGTGCTCGCTGTTGAAAACAGATGTTACAAAAGGTGCAAAGGTGCATATGAACAAAATGAGTAGTGCAGCAATTAAGAGAGATGAAACGACAGCCATCCTGAGTATTGAGTCTACATTTTTTCTAAGTCCTCTGCCGTAATAGTCGCTGATAAGAGGCTGTGAACCCTGTGCTATTCCGTTGAACAAAGCTACAGCGACCAGTGACGTATTGGCAACCACACCGTATGCTGCCACGCCGATATTTCCTGCAAGCCTCAGGATAATCATATTGAAGACAATAGTTATGACACCTGATGATATCTCAGCAACAAAGGAAGAAACACCAACCTGGCAGGAGTAAAAGAGTCTCTTGACAGATGGAACCGTCGGCTTAAGCTTTACGGAGCATTTGTCTGAGCAGAAATGAATACAGCATATCAGGATGCCTATAATCGGTGAAATAGCGGTAGCTAAAGCGGCTCCCTCCATACCAAGTCCAAGCGGGAACATGAGTATGTAATCAAAAACAATATTAAAAAGGCTGCTGAAAAGTGTGGCGCACATGGCAATGGATGGTGCGCCATCATTTCTTACGAAAGCGTTGCACACATAGTTGCACATGAAAAACGGTGTAAAAAGCATGAAAATACGTGTATAGTTTTTACCGGTATTTATAATTGCCGAATCTCCGCCGAGCAGCCCTACGAGCCTGTCCGGAATGAAAATACCAATCAATATGAATATAATGCTTATTATAATACACCACAGCAGGGCATGAAAAAAGTAACTCTCGCTGGATGTATCGCCCTTATTTTTTTCTACGACATATCTGATGGCGGAGCCGACTCCGATCATTGCGCCTATGGCAAAAATCAAATTGTATACAGGCAGCACCAGATTGAGCGCGGTGATACCGTTTGAGCCGACCGCCTTTGATATAAAGAAGGTGTCGGCAAGTATATATAATGACATACCCACCATGCCGAGTATGTTTTGTGAGACATATTTTACAAATAATTTTTTCATAATAGCTATATTGTAAATGCATCTGTCATTTAAATCAATGATATTTTTGATTAGCCCGGATGTAAAAAGTTTCAAAATGAGACCTTTTGACTATTGAAATATTTTTCAAGTACATTATAATGAACATGTTGAAATAAAATTGGGATTACTAAAGGAGGATAATTATGGAAAACAATAAGCTTTCAACAGGTTTAACCGTATGGTTATGGATTATTTTCGTGGTGAATGTTCTTGCAGCAATTGGCGGTATTGTCGTTGCACTGGGTGCTTCAGTCGTAGGAGCTGCTTTAGGATTAGGTTCGATATATGTCGTACTGAGTTTCATTGGCGTTATACTACAGATTGTCATAACTGTTTCTATCGGTATTTTGCTTTTCGCACACAAAAAGATTGGTTTGGTGCTTATTTTTGCATTTGCAGCCCTGGGATTCATTGTAAGTATGGTTACATATGCCGTTACAGCACAGCTTGGTGTTGGTAATATTGTCAAAGCAATTATTTCAGCCATTCTTATGCCGGTTATTACATATTTATTTGCAAAGAACGACATTGCAAATGGCACAATAGCTTAGAGCAATAAAAATAAGATGAAAATTGAATAATGTTTTATTGATCCGCTATACGGTAGGTGAGTATAGCGGATTTTTTTCTCTGAAAAAGGACTTTGAAAAGTTATGAAAAAGGGAGAAATATTTGAAAAATACCGGATTATATGATATATTTTGTTGCATAAAAACAGGTTACTTATACATGGTATATATATTGATGAAGAGGAAAAGCTATGAACGATAAAAGAAAGATAATAGCAATATTTATAATTGTTGCGATAGTAGCTGCGCTGGCTGCAGTTGCCACATTTTTTGTGATTAAGTCAGCAAAAAACGAGGCTAAGGGCTCGTCACAGATGACGGAAACAGCCACAGAGGATAGTTCAGACAAGGAAGACCCGCAGCATACGGGAGACAATGCCGGCTCAATGAGAGTTACAACTGATGATGGAGCTTCTGCGGATGAGACACAGATACTGTCTGCAAGCACTGTTGCGGAAAATAGTAATCTGACCTTCGGAATTGATGTATCTAAATATCAGGGCACCATAAAGTGGGACAAGGTTGCCGCAGGCGGAATTGATTTTGCGATGATACGTGTGGGCTACAGAACCCAGAAAACAGGCGAGATGTGTGTTGATACAAATGCCAGATACAACATGCAGGAGGCACAGAAAAATGGCATAAAGGTTGGAGTATATTTTTTCTCATCAGCAGTAAATGAAACAGAAGCCATTGAAGAGGCAGACTGGGTTGCAGACTACATCTCAAAATATCAGATTACATATCCTGTGGCATTTGACTGCGAGGGCTTCACAGACTCAGCAAGCAGACAGTATGGCATGTCATCAGAGGCCCGTACCAAAGTAGCTGAGGCATTTTTGCAGGAAATATATAAAAAAGGATACACGCCTATGTTTTACGCTGCCATGAATGAGTTGTTGGAAAACAGCCAGTGGGATACTAAAGCGCTTGAGAGCAGCTACAAAATCTGGGTGTCACAATATCCGGATACAGCTTACCCGGAAACACCGAAGTCATCATATGAGGGCACACATGCCATGTGGCAGTATACCAATAAGGGAAAGGTGTCAGGAATTGATAAGCCGGTAGATTTGAATGTGGCATACTTTGGATTTGATGAGACAGAGTCTGCAAAAAATGGTGATGCAGCTGACAATGCAACAGCTGACCCGGAAGCAAATATGAAGTTTTCGGATGTAAATGAGACCGTAACTGCCAAGGAGAGCGTCAACCTGAGGGATATTCCAAGTCAGGGCAATGACAGCACAATTAAGGCAACGCTCAATAACGGTGATACGGCAGCAAGAACAGGGGTCAGTGACAGTGGATGGTCACGTATCGAATATAACGGACAGACGTATTATGCCATTTCAAGCTACCTCACAACAGATATGAACTATGTAGTTCCCGGACAGGACGGAAGTGGCAGCGGAGACGGACTGAAGACAAAATTCAAGGATTGTAATGATACTGTCACTGCAAAGATAGAGGTTAATCTGCGTGCACTTCCAAGTGTCACAAATCCGGATGCTACAGTCATCGCAACGATAAAAAATGGGGAAACAGTCACCAGAACCGGAATCAATGAGGAGTTTGGCTGGTCACGCGTGGAATATAATGGACAGACACTTTACTGTGTGACAAGCTATCTGAGTGTGCAGTGATATAATGAACACAGCGTTTTAGGGAATAAAGTCAAAAAAATAAAATGTAATTAAGTTAAAGTTACACATAAAGTAGAAATAGTGAAAAAATGTCATGGATATAATGATAGAATTGTTTGAAAGAGTGCGTTAAAATACAAAATAACGAAATACGTAAGTAAAGGGGCATTTTATGGAATATTCAGCAATTTTTCATGATATGGATAAAAGATTCTGCTATGCGATAGATAAGGATTTGTTTGTGATACGCGTGCAGGTAAAAAAGGATGATATGAAGGAGGTAATCCTTCACTATGAGGACAAGTATATACCAATCGAGCGCAAGGATACGCGAATGACACTTCCTATGAAGAAGGTAGCCACCTCGCAGTTTCACGATTATTATGAGGCGCAGCTTCAGATGCATCTGATATGTCTGAGATACTTTTTTGAATTTACGGACATGCAGGGTGAAAAGGTATATTACGGCAATTATGAGTTCGATAAGGAGTGCATCACAAACAGGGATAGAATGTTTGACTGCCCGCAGAATCTCAGAGAGGAAGAGATGTTTGAGGTGCCACAGTGGGCAGCCAACAAGGTAGTGTATCAGATTTTTCCGTCGCGCTTTGCCACAACACAGCCGGTGGACAAAGAGCTGTGGTATAAGGCGCCGATTACGCCTATGGATGATTTGCATGGCAATCTCAGGGGAATCATAGAGCATCTGGATTATATTAAAGATCTGGGAATCGATGTGGTGTATCTGACACCAATCTTTAAATCAAATTCATGCCATAAGTATGATACTATTGATTATTATCAGGTTGACCCATCATTTGGAACAACAGAGGACTTAAAGGAGCTCGTACAAAAATCCCACGAGCGTGGCATGAAGGTAGTGCTGGATGCGGTATACAATCACACAGGAAGAGAATTTTTTGCATTTCAGGATATACTTGAAAAGGGCGAAAAGTCAAAATATCTCGACTGGTATTTTATCGACGAGCTGCCACCTAGGGGTGAATGGGGAGAGATTCCAAACTTCAAATGCTTCGGTTATTACGGTGGAATGCCAAAGCTTAATTTGAAAAATCCTGAGGTTGAAAAATACATCACGGATGTTGCCTGCTACTGGATTAAGGAATGTGATATTGACGGATGGAGACTGGATGTAGGAGATGAAATCAGTCATTTCTTCTGGAAGAATTTCAGAAAAGCAATCAAGGCAGTAAAGAAGGATATGCTGATAATTGGTGAGATATGGCACTACGCAGGAGACTTCCTCGAGGGAGATGAGTGGGATACTGTCATGAATTATCCATTCTACCTGAATCTGATAGACCTGCTTGCAGACGAAAAGATTAATGTCAGCCAGTTTGTACAGAATCTGGGATATCTGAAGGGGCGCTTAAACAAAAAGTGCTATCCGCTGATGTGGAACCTGATTGACAGCCACGATACAGCAAGATTTTTACATCTGTGCCATGATAATAAGAAAAAGCAGCATCTCGCAGCAGCCTTTCAGCTGCTACTGCCCGGAATGCCTATGGTCTACTATGGTGATGAGTATGCAATGCCGGGAGCAAATGATCCGGACTGCAGACGAGGCATGTACTGGGATGAGGAATACCAGGACAAGGAGATGTATAATTGGTATAAGAAGCTCATGCAGATTAGAAAAGCACATGCATGCATCGTAGAGGGCGAAATGATTGAGACAATCACAAATGACGATGATGATACGATTGTTATGATCAGAAAAAACGGCGAAGAGACAATCGCAATGCTTTTCAATTGCGGCAGCAGTGTAAAGGAATTTAATGAGTATGCCGAGAAATATAATCTGCTGACAGATAGCGCATTTGACGGAAAAGTAGACGGGCTTGACGCTGCCGTAATTGTGCTTTAAAAACATTATATGGATTATCTATAAGAAGTCATGGAGCTTTGCACATCAGGAAAACGGAAAGACGGTAGAAGCGACGAAAAATAGGTAAATCGCAGTAAAATAATTTTATATGAGTTTTTATGGACAGGAAATTGCAGGCAGCTGCTTTTTCCTGTCTTTTTGCATAAAATCAATTCTGTTGAGGTAAAATTGAGATTGACATTGTATTGTATGAGTATAAAATACAAGGAATCAGGTGATGTACAATGAAAAGGCATAAGATATGTAAAATTATTTTTGCTATACTGGCAGTTTTTTTATGTGTGGCTTTTTATGAGTTAATCGGAATCTGCGTCACATATAAAAAACAGCCGGCGGTGTCTGATGCTACTATAAAGGAAACACAAAATATTATGAGTGTGGCGGGGAGAGAGAATACGGAAAGAGCAGTAATCATTGAAAAAAATTCGCAGGCTCTTTTAGAAAGAGTTAGATTAATCCAAAATGCAAAGGATGAAATAATCCTTTCTACATTTGCATTTAAATCAGACGAAAGCGGAAAATTGATTTTAGGAGCACTGCATGATGCGGCAGACAGAGGCGTACATGTCCGCATATTGGTAGATGGAATGGAGAGCTGGATTGATATGGAGGGTAATCCATATTTTTATGGATTATCTTCGCATGAGAATGTTGAGATTAAGCTGTACAATAAAGCAAATCCGCTTAAGCCATGGAAGACAATGGGAAGAATGCATGATAAATATCTGATTGCAGATGGTAAAATATATATTCTTGGCGGAAGAAACACATATAATTATTTTTTGGGTGATTTTCCGGGGCATAAAAATTTTGACCGGGATGTGTTAGTTGTCTGCGATGAGCCACAGAAAGATAATTCGGTCAATCAGCTTTGGAATTATTTTGAAACAATATGGGAACAGGAGGACTGTCGGTATTTTCATAACAGTAAAAAATTAGCTGACAGACAATCTGTAAAGAAAGCAGTTTTAGAGCTGCAGGAAGGGTATCAGCAATATTTTGAAGTTAATAAGGAAAAAATTTGTGATACAGATTATGCGGATGAAACCTTTGAAACAGAAAAGATTACATTGTTATCAAACCCAATCCACACCCAAGCTAAGGAACCGGTGGTATGGTATCAGCTGGGAGAATTAATGAAAAATGCAAAGGAACGCGTAAAAATTCATACACCATATATTATTTGTAATGATATGATGTATAATACATGGGAGGAAATTGCACAGAAGGTTCCGGACTTTTCTATTATGACAAATTCTGTTGCAAATAACGGAAACCCATTTGGAGCTGCTGATTATGCCAAAAACAGAAACAGAATTTTAGAAACAGGAATTGATATCTGGGAATATGAAGGCGGTTATTCGTATCATGGAAAAAGTATTCTGATTGACGATGATCTGTCAGTAATAGGTTCATTCAATATGGACATGAGAAGTACTTATCTGGATACAGAGCTAATGCTTGTAATACGCAGTAAAGAGATTAATAAACAGCTGGAAGATGGCATGATGGAGTATGAGAGCGTGTCCAGACAGGTATTAGACGACGGAACATATTATGATCCGTATCATGTAAAGCCGATTGAATTAACAGAAAAACATAAAAGAAAGGTGTTTCTGGTACAGCATCTGCTTGGATGGGCAAGGGATTTGTTTTGATTAAAGGAGAACATAAAGCGTGTTTAAGATATTAATTGTAGAAGATGATAAGGAATTAAGTCTGTTATTCCAAAAGGTGCTTGAAAAGAGCGGATATCAGGTCAAAAGTGCGTCGGATGGAGCACAGGCACTGGAGGTATTGGACAGAGAATATATTGATTTAATCATTTCCGATATAATGATGCCGGTTATGGATGGATATGAACTTGTGTCGGAGCTTCGTTCGGCGGGATATCAGATACCGGTGCTTATGATTACTGCAAAAAGCAGCTTCGATGATATGCGTCAGGGCTTTCTTTCGGGAAGTGACGACTATATGGTAAAACCCGTAAATGTCAATGAAATGGTTTTGAGGGTAGGAGCACTGCTTCGTCGTGCACAGATACTGAACGAACACAAAATTGTGATTGGCTCAACCGAGTTTGATTATGATGCAATGACAGTTGTGACCGGTGATGAAACGCTTGTCCTGCCAAAAAAAGAATTCCTGCTTTTATATAAGCTGGCAGCTTCACCGGGCAGGACATTTACGAAGCAGCAGCTAATGGATGAGGTATGGGGATATGAGACGGAGGCAGACCCACATACGATAGAGGTACATATAGGAAGAATCAGGGAGCGTTTTAAGGAAAATCCGGATTTCGAAATTGTAACTATGCGTGGTCTGGGATACAAGGTGGTGAAAAAATAATGGAGTATAAAAAGAAAAAAGAATTGCGTATCCGCGCATGTCTGACCGGTGCAATATGGCTGGCACTTGCATTTTCTATGCTGATATCAGCCCTGTTGTTTGCGTTTTTGAATCATTTTTTGGATTTGCCCGGGAAAATACCGGGACTTGGCTGGCTTTTGATTTTTAATACATTGATAGCAGGACTTATTACATCATTTATCAATGCAAGGCTGCTGGAGCCGATTACCAGGCTCAGTAAAGCAATGAAAGCAGTTTCCCAGGGAGATTTTGAACAGCATCTGGAAACAAACAGTCGCATAGCCGAGATTGGAGAATCCTATCAGAGCTTTAATGTCATGACAAAAGAGCTTCGTGCAACAGAGATGTTGCAAATGGATTTTGTATCCAATGTTTCCCATGAATTCAAGACACCAATCAATGCAATTGAAGGCTATACGATGCTGCTCCAGGGAGATGAGCTGTCACAGGAGCAGGAGGGGTATGTAGAAAAAATCCTGTTTAATACTCAAAGGCTTTCAGGTCTTGTTGGAAATATTTTATTGTTATCAAGGCTGGAAAATCAGAATATTCCAATGAAAAAAATCGAATATCGTCTGGATGAACAAATCCGTCAGGCATTTCTTGCATTGGAAGACAAATGGACTGAAAAAGGAATTGGCTTTCAGGTGGAGATGGAGGAGGTCAGATATGTTGGAAATGAAGGGCTTTTTATGCATATCTGGATGAATCTTTTGGATAATGCAATCAAGTTTAGTCCTGAAAATGGGACAATCACCATGTTTTTAAGGCATGAAAATGATTCTGTGCAGTTTATTCTGGAAGATGAGGGACCGGGAATCGCGGATGATGCAAAAGCCAGAATATTTGACAAGTTTTATCAGGTGGATGGTTCTCATAAAGCCGAGGGAAACGGCCTTGGTCTGGCACTTGTGAAAAGAATTGTAGACATCGCCGGTGGAACAATCAAAGCTGAAAACCGGGAATATGGTGGATGCAGATTTGTAGTACAACTGCCAATAAAGAATTATAATGAGTAGCTATTTAGAACATGATAGTTACAATAATAAAATAATAAGATAAAAGATAGGAGAATTTACATGACATTTTATCAGGAACTGCAGTTAAATCAGGCCGGCTCTAAAAGCCTGCTGAAAAATAGTAAAACAATGAAAGAAAAACTATACCATACGTTTGTATATATGGTGAAGATAGCTGTCACAATGGTTTTTTGCTTTGCCTTTGTCACTGCCTCAAGCATCATATTGGGAAAGGATAACAGCATTGTGGGAGTAGTGGTCTTATTATGTGTTATGGTATTTCGCAATGCTGATCTGGGAATCCATACCGGACACTCTACATGGCTTTTGGCATTGTTCTTTGTAATTATGACAGTATGCCCACATCTGGCAAATCAGCTTTCACCGCTTCCGGCGCTGCTTATAAACATTGCAGCTCTTGCAGTGCTGATTCTGTTCGGATGCCATAATCCATTTATGTTTAATCAATCCACACTGGTTCTTGGCTATTTATTGTTATATGGATATGATGTGTCAGGAAAAAGCTATATGCTTCGAATAGCAGGGATGGTCGCAGGAGCTGCCATCACATGCCTGGTATTTTACAGAAATCATAAAAACAGAGTCTTTAAAAGAAATATGAAAGCTGTAATTGAGGAGTTTGACCTTTCTTCATCACGTACAAAATGGCAGCTGTGCCAGATACTATGCGTACCGTTAGTTCTATGTATTGCACAGCTTTGCAATATGCCGCGTGCAATGTGGGCAGGTATTGCAGCCATGTCTGCCATCCTGCCGTTTATGGAGGATATGCAGTACAGAGTCAAAAAAAGGATTGTCGGTAATATTGCCGGGGTTATATGCTTTACGGTATTATACTTCCTGCTTCCGCCATCAATCTATGCGTACATAGGAATCATAGGTGGAATCGGCGTGGGATTATCGGCACAATACGGCTGGCAGGCTGTTTTTAATACATTTGGTGCTCTGGCTATAGCTGCAGAGAGCTATGGGTTAAAGGGAGCAGTCAGCCTCAGGGTGATTCAGAATGTGTTTGGAGTCGTTTTTGCGTTGGTATTTTGTGCTGTATTTTATAGAATTATGTCAGTGAAAGTATCGGTGAAAGAGAAAGCTGTATAATACAAGTGGAAACGTGTAATCAGTCATAGGGAATTGTATTCTTCAGATGAAACAGTCCCAAAATCCAAAGTGAAGGAAAAGGTTAAAACAAATATGAGTCAGATAATATTGGCGTCGGCATCACCGCGCCGAAAGGAATTATTAGAGCAGATTGGGGCAGAGTTTGTTGTCTGTCCTGCAAAGGGAGAAGAGATAATCACAGAGGAGGAGCCATCTGCGGTTGTCATGGAACTATCCCGTCAAAAGGCAGAGGAGGTAGCGTCAGGTGTGCTTACCTACAATGAACAGCATGCAGAGCTTGTGACACCGCAGGATATTCTTGTAATCGGAGCGGATACGGTAGTGGCTTATGAGAATCAGATTCTTGGAAAGCCGAAGGACGAAGAAGATGCCAGGCGTATGCTTTCGATGCTTTCGGGAAAAACGAACAGTGTCTATACAGGGGTAACGTTTGTTTTTATTGACAAAGCCGGAAGAACCGGAGAACACTGCTTTTATGAGAAGACGGATGTCAGTATGTATAAATTGACAGAAGAGGAAATTGACCGCTATATTTCAAGCGGGGATCCGATGGATAAAGCAGGAAGCTACGGGATACAGGGACGCTTTGCCATCCACATTAAGGGAATACATGGTGATTACAATAATGTGGTAGGGCTTCCGGTAGCGCGCCTGTATCAGGAGCTTAGAAAGCTTGGAGTTGATGTTTAGCGAAGTCTTTTTTTAATAGCCGGTCCGATAAGCATGGCAATTATCATTTTTATCAGGTCGCCCGGGATAAATGGGAACACACATATTGAGAGCGCACCGCTGACTGTGCTTTTTGCCTCAAAGCAGAACCATGCTGTACCGAGCACATAGCATATGATAGTTCCGACAATCATACCAATGAGCTGGAGCCAAGGCTGGTGGAAATGATCGATTACAAGTCCTGCAATAATTGCCATGGCAATAAAACCGATGATGTATCCGCCTGTAGGGCCGGCAAGCTTAGCTGGGCCACCGGTGAAGCCTGAAAATACAGGGATTCCGACAAGTCCGATAAGCAGGTAAATGAGGTAGCTTATAGTTCCACGTTTCCATCCGAGCAGATATAATGAAATATATATGGCCAGGTTTGTCAGTGAAATCGGTACCGGCCCAATCGGGATAGATAATGGTGCAAGAATACATGTGACAGCTGTCATGAGCGCTGTTACCGTTATGGCATAGGTCGTTCCATGCTTGTAGTCTATAGTTTCTGTCTGGTTCATGATAAAATCTCCTTTTTGTAAATTTCATAGTAATTTTTGTACGGTTAACACATTAACATGAAAAGATGTCGATTGTCAACCGAAACTGCAATAAAGGTTTACAATTATCGGGGAGTAATGAAAAAAAATACTAACATCGGTATATACGTACGCTATTCGGAAAACATGGATACTTGGAAAATGTCTGAAAAATCATTAAAAACAATCGACATTACAGCAAATAAACGCTATAATAGATACATTAAGATAAATGTACTGGGACTTGTATTATCCACAGCCGTCACGCGGTACGGCTGTCGCTGATAGCGTCAGGCCCCGGGAAGGGGAATTATATGCAGGATAAAAAGCAAAAAAAGGCAAAAATACAGGTTATATTTCTAATTCTTATTTCCACGCTTGTTATTTTAGCGGATTTTTATGCGATAATTAATTATCCAAAGGAATACATGCTCATTGCAGCAATCACAGTTATCTTTATGATTTGTCTGTGGGGAGTGATAAGCGGATTTTTCTCACTGAGTGCTCTAAAGGAGGACAGGAGGGAGGAACAGTATGACAGTATTTTTAAGTCGGAAAAGGCATCTTACCTCATGCTTAGAAAGTATTTTGATGAGATAGAGGGAAAGATTGAGATACTGCAGAAGGAGTCAAAGATTCCGACTGAGGATATAATCAATGCACAGAAGGGAATCGCAAAGGTTGTTATCAACAGGAATAAGGAAAATGCTGATGCGATTATGAACTCTAATGAACAGCTTATGGAGACTTTTGAGCATCTTGAGAATAAGCTCAAGGAGAGCAATGATTTCATTATTGAGAGCCAGAAAAATGTGATTTATGATAACCTCAAGGACATTATGGAAAAGCAGCAGGTTCTGTCTGACAGCATAAAGGATATGGAAATCCGTCTGAGTCAGGCAATCACAGCAAATCCTATTCAGTTTACAGCAAATGTTGAGATGCCTAAGCAAACGACCGACGCACCACAATCAGCACCGGCCATGGAGGCGATACCTGAACCGGAATCTGTACAAGCGAATGAGTCAGAACAGATACCTGAGCCTATTCAGATAAATGAGCCGGAGCCTGTAGTTGAGGCACCACATGTACCTGAACCTGAATCGGTAGTAGAGCCAAGTCCTGTTGCAGAAGAAGCTGTTGCAGATACGACAAACAGCGATCCGAACCGCCAGCTGAGTGCAGATGAAATAGCAGCACTTTTTGCAAGTGCAAACGCAGGTGCGACAGAACCTGAATCAGAGCCGGCAGAGGAAGTGATTACGGAACCGGTCACAGAGGCACCTCAGGCACCTGAGCCGGAGCCTGCAAGTGAACCGGAACAGGCAAAGTCTCCGGTTGTAGATTTAAATAACACAAATCGTAATCTGACACCGGATGAGATAGCCGCTTTATTTAGCAGTATGTAGTATTTTGGTAACTATTCAGTAAAGAAATGAAGAAATAATATTTTGTAATTATCTCACAAATATGTTAAAGTGTGCATGTTATAAAAATATGCACACTTTATTTTTTTGAAAGGAAATATAAAAAATATATGGAAACAATCAGATTTGACGAATTAGAACTAAACCCTAAGATTTTGCGAGGCATCAAGGATATGGGCTTTGAGGAGGCAACTCCAATACAGGCTCAGGGAATCCCGGCAGTGCTTTCGGGCAGGGATGTAATCGGACAGGCGCAGACCGGAACAGGAAAGACAGCAGCCTTTGGTATTCCGGTGCTTGAGAGCGTTGATGCATCAAGTCACAAGACACAGGTTATCATCCTCTCTCCTACAAGGGAGCTTGCCATCCAGGTGGCAGATGAAATCAGGAAGCTTGCAAAATATATGCATGGCGTGAAGGTGCTTCCGGTATACGGAGGACAGGATATCAGCCGCCAGATTAAGGCACTTAAGGGCGGTGTGCAGATTATTATCGGAACCCCGGGGCGTCTTATGGATCATCTCAGGAGAAAGACAATCAGGCCTGACCATGTAAAGACAATAGTGCTCGACGAGGCAGACGAGATGCTCAACATGGGCTTTAGGGAGGACATCGAGACAGTGCTCGAATACCTGCCACAGGAGCATCAGACAGTACTCTTCTCGGCAACAATGCCAAAGCCTATTTTGGAAATTACAAGAAAATATCAGCATGATGCTATCAATATAAAGATTGTGAAAAAAGAGCTGACAGTTGCAAATATCGACCAGTATTATTATGATGTGAAGCGCAAGGACAAGATAGATGTACTCACAAGACTGTTGGATTACTATAATCCAAAGCTCTCACTTGTATTCTGCAACACCAAGAAGATGGTCGACGAGCTGGCATATGAGCTTTGCGGACGCGGCTACAGTGCAGAAGGACTTCATGGCGATATGAAGCAGGTGCAGAGAGATCGTGTCATGAAGAACTTCAGAAACGGAAAGACAGATATTCTTATTGCCACTGATGTCGCAGCGCGCGGAATTGATGTGGATGATGTGGAGGCTGTTTTCAATTATGATCTGCCTCAGGATGACGAGTATTATGTACATAGAATCGGTCGTACAGGAAGAGCAGGCCGCTGTGGAAAGGCATTCTCCTTTGTAAAGGGCAAGGAGGTATATAAGCTCAAGGACATACAGCGCTACTGCAAGACAAAAATCTATGCGCAGCCAATTCCATCATCTGATGATGTTGCCAAAATCAGGGCAGAAAAGATTATGGACCAGATTTCCACCATTATAGATGAGGAAAATCTCACAAGTGTCATTGATATTATAGAGAATCAGATAAATGAGTCAGATTACACGGCAATGGATATAGCGGCGGCATTTTTATACCAGGCTATGGGTGCTTCAGAGATATCCACAGCTGAATCAAAGGACGACTATGATTTCCACAATACAGGAGCAGAGGATGGCATGGTACGTCTGTTTATCAACGTAGGAAAGAAGGACAAGATAAAGCCGGGTGACATTTTAGGTGCCATTGCAGGCGAGTCAGGCATGCCTGGCAGGCTTGTCGGTGCAATCGACATGTACGACAAGTATACATTTGTTGAGGTGCCGGCTGAGTATGGCAAGGAAGTGCTTAATGCCATGAAGAATGCAAAGATAAAGGGCCGCTCTGTGAACATGGAGCCTGCAAATTCACGATAGCAAAGTCAGGCTTTTCTGATGACGCATCAGCTTTTTTTGTTCTCAGTGGTTCTGAATAGTTACGATGGTTGTATAAAAAATACCGGGACACAAAATGTGTTGCCCGGTATTTTTGATTACTTGTCGTCATCGATTCCCCAATGCTCTTTCATGTAATCCTTTCCCATTCCTCCGCCGATATCATTTTGATTTCTGCGAAGATAATTTACAAATATTCCACCAACAACTGCAAAAATGATAAGTGCTGCCGGATTACTGGTTACACTGTTAGTAGTGAACAGTAACGTGGCCGTGGCTGGTCACACTGTTAGTTGTGAACAGTAATTGACCGGCAGCGAAATCATGCGTCAGCAAGCATCAGTACATGCTTCACAATTGATTTGATTATATTAACCGCAGTCTCCATGCCCTCCACTGATATGTGCTCAAATGGGCCGTGGAAGCCGTAGCCGCCGGTTCCGAGGTTTGGACAAGGAAGTCCCATGAAGGATAAACGTGCGCCGTCTGTACCGCCGCGAACCGGGCGTGATAGCGGCTCTAGACCGTTTTCCTCTATAGCAGCCTTAGCCAGGTCGATAATGTACATGTTGTCCATTATGATTGAAAGCATATTCTCGTAGGAGTGGGTGATAGTCAAAGAAACAGTGCCCTCACCATATTTTTTGTTCATCTCTATCTCAAGAGAGCGGAGAGTATCAAGTCTTTTAGCAAAAAGAGCCTTGTCGTGGTCGCGCACAATATATGACAGATGGGCTGATGCTACATCACCGCTCATATCACACAGATGGTAAAAGCCCTCTCTGCCCTCAGTTGTGGCAGGAGTCTCGTTTGCAGGCAGCGCTGCGGCAATCTCGCAGCCAACCAAAGCAGCATTGACCATAATGTCCTTTGCTTCGCCCGGATGCACGTTGACGCCCTTTATGGTAAATTCAGCGCTTGCGGCATTAAAGTTTTCATAGGCCACCTCGCCCTCGTAATCACCGTCCACGGTGTAGGCAAAATCTGCCTCGAAATAGTCCAGATCAAACAAATCCGCACCCTTTCCGACCTCTTCATCAGGGGTAAATCCAACCCAGATATCGCCGTGAGGAGTGCCCTCTGCGATAATCTGCTCTAAGGCGGTCATAATCTCAGCCACACCGGCCTTGTCATCGGCACCAAGTAGTGTAGTGCCATCTGTGGTAATGAGAGTGCGTCCGGTGAGAGATTTAAGCTCAGGAAAATCGCTTACTCTCAGGTATTCGCCACTGCCTCTAAGCAGCACATCGCTTCCGTCATAGTGATGCAGCAGCTGTGGCTTGACATTTTCCCCGGAAAAATCAGGTGCAGTATCCATATGTGCAATAAATCCGACCGCTTTTTTGTGCTCCATGCCGGCAGTGGCAGGCAGCAGACCATACACGTAACAATGGTCAGTGAGCACAACCTTGGATAAGCCAAGCTCCTTAAGCTCTGACTCAAGCTCTCTTGCGAGTGCAAATTCCCTGTCACTGCTTGGTATTTTATCACTTGCTTCATCAGATGTGGTGTGATAGCCCACATATTTTAATAATCTTTCTTCTACTTTCATTATCAGTAAATCCTTTCTGAGAGACTTTGGATGGGAAATCTGGAATAAAAAGTCTCTGTATATAGAAAATAATATAGCTTAAAACGGTGTAAAATCAACTGTTTTACAAAAAATCTAAAAAAAATTTAAAAAAATTAAAAAAAAGTGTTGCATTTCTATAAACTATACTATATAATAAATTTCGCGTTAAGGAAAACGCAAACAAATTAATAAACGCGCTTCTAGCTCATTTGGTAGAGCACCTGACTCTTAATCAGGGTGTGCAGGGTTCGAGCCCCTGGAGGCGCACTCAAAGGTACCGGTTTTATGGACGTATGAGCCATAGGGTTGGTGCTTTTTTATTATATCATGAAGCCTTGCTTCATGATCAACATTCGTCGTTCGCCGAATGCATAAATGCATTCTTCTCACTTGCACTCATTATATCATATGCTTACGCATATGATAGGCCTGCGGCTGATACTTATGCGCATTCGCGCGTGATATAATTCGCTACGCTCATTATATCATGGTTAAAGGGTCAAAAGGTATCATGTCATTATTTGGATAGGCTGGCAGCTCAGGCACATAAAAAGTGAAATTAATATTGAAATTTTGAAATAATGAGTTTATACTGTTGAATAGGAAAAAAGTAACATTTGGAAAGATGCTTTGGTCGGAGTAAAATATGATGAATGGGGTAGACAAATATTCAACAGACAATATAGCGGATAACGAAATGATAATTGCAGTAGATGACGTGGTAAAGAAGGACTATGACAGTGCGGTTGTACGTATAAAGAAAGCGCTTGCGCGCTTGAAGAGCACCGGTCACGTGGAAAAATATGCAGAGTATCTCAATATCCTGGGATTGGTATATGAGCTTGAGAACGATGAGTCAAAAGCCTTTGAATGTTATCTGGAGAGCCTTGCCACGGCAGAAATTATCCGCTCGAGAGATCTTAAGGCTATGGTTTACAGTAATATCAGTTCAAGCTATAGCAAGATGGGAAGAGATAAGGAAGCGCAGAGATATTTCAACGATGCCAGAGACGAATATGACAGTTCCTCAGAAAAATCTGAAGAATGTCATAAAAGCTGGGTCATGTTTGACTATATAAATCATGCGATTAACGACAGATATGTTGCATTATCTTGAAGCAATCAGCTTGCAGATAGGGTTTCCGACAGCAGAGAATTTCTCCTCGTACTCGGTCATGATGTTGCCCTCATTCATTGCAGCATCATGATGCAGGTCGCGTGTACTGGCGTCGAGGTGCCATTTATCAGAGCTTTCAATCTCTTCCAGAGAGAAGGTGAAGAGGTCCTGGTTGTCAGTCTTGAACTCTATGCGTCCGTCAGGTGCGAGAAACAAATCATATCTGGCAAGAAATTCGCTTGAGGTGAGGCGTCTTCTTGCGTGCCTGTCCTTCGGCCATGGATCGGAAAAGTTCAGGTAAATGCGGTCAACCTCATTACGGTCAAAAATATCCGGAAGAGTTGCGGCATCAATGCACAAAAAGTGCACATTTGGCAGCTCGTCCTCCTGCATTTTTTGTACAGCACGAAGAAGCACACTGGTATATCGTTCGATACCTATATAGTTAATCTCGGGATGAAGCCGTGCCAGATCCATCAGAAATCTGCCCTTTCCCATACCAACCTCTATATGAATCGGATTATTGTTTCCTAAAAAATCATGCCATTTTCCTTTTAATTCAACAGGCTCCTTTATGCAATAAGGGCTGTTGTCGATGACTTCACCGGCGCCCGGGATATTTCTAAGTCTCATGTAAATCTCCTTATAAAAACGTAAAATTTCATATAGATAATACCCTACAATTGTGTGGGTGTCAAAATAAAATGGAAAAATACGATGCACATGCCCTTGATAACATGTTTTTCATACATTATAATTAGAAATAGTACATTTTTGGTTATAGTACTGAACAGCTACCCAATTTTAGAATTAATAGGAACAGATATGAAGCATAAAATTATAAATTTAAAAAAATCAGGAATACTAATAATGGCAGTGTTTGCTATGGTCACTACGCTTTGTGCGAGACCGCTTATGGCATTTGCGGATGGTGATGACACGTACTGGCCGGAGGGACCGCAGATAAATTCACCGTGCGCCGTGGTGATGGAGGTCAATACAGGTACGGTGCTATATGAGAAAAATTCACACGAAAAGCATTATCCTGCAAGTATCACAAAGATCCTCACCACATATCTGACTATACTCAACTGCAAGATGGATGAGAAGGTTACATTCTCAAAAGAGGCGGTGAAGGAGAGCAGTGATGGTTCGTCGAGCATCAAGAGGGATGTGGGCGAGGAGATGACCATGGAGCAGACACTATATGGAGTTATGCTTGAGTCGGCAAACGAGTGCGCATATGCTGCAGCAGAGCATACAGGCAAAAAGCTTGGGGGAGATTACAGCACATTTATTGATCTGATGAACAAGGAAGCCAAAGAATTAGGCTGTACAGATACACATTTCAACAATGCAAATGGTCTGCCCGATGAAAATCACTGGACAAGCGCATACGATATGGGGCTTATCTCGTGTGCAGCATACAGAAATGACGAGTTTCGAAAGATTACAGGCACAAAGACCTATATCATACCACCTACAAACAAGCATACCGAGGATACTCCGCTGTACAATCATCATGCGATGCTGCATCCATTTAAATCGTATTCACAGTTTGTAAATCAGGATTGTACCGGCGGCAAGACCGGCTACACTTCAGTGGCTAACAGCACGCTTGTCACTTATGCGGAGAAGGATGGCTTGACGCTGTGCGCGGTTATTATGAATGCGCAGTCGCCTGACCAGTATGCAGACACAAACACGCTGCTTAATTACTATTTCAGTAACTTCAAGGCACTAAGCATAGCTGAAAATGAAAACAGCGCAGCTACTGACAATACGCCGGATCTGGGCGTGATGAATGAGCACGGCATGTATGCAAAGGTGTCGGAAAACTATGTTGTTTTGCCAAACAATGCGGATTTTTCTAGCATTAAAAGGGAAGCTGCTGACATGAAGTCCGACAACAAGGATGCTCTTGCTACGGTCAGATACAAGTATGGTGATCATGTGGTAGGCTGTGTGGATCTGCTGAAATCAGGAGCAAAGGTCGATCTGTCGTACTTTGATGAGAACAGCAGACAGAACGTGGAAAGTGATATAATAAGGATAAAGCCGGTATATTTTCTCTGGGTGCTCGTACTTATCGCAGTGATTATTCTGAGCATTTTCATGATTAGAAGAATATCAGACAATATATATGTGTTGAAACACAAATGGAGCATTAAGAAGGAGCAGCGCGAGCGCTTCAGGGAGCACAAGCTTGAGAGAAAACAGCGCAGAAGGAGAGACAATCTGAAGTTCAGCGGTCGACATAAATATTAATACATTTTTTATTATGACATTATAAATGGAGGCAGAAATGAGTGATGAAAGATGCGCCCTCGTGCTTGAGGGTGGAGCCATGAGAGGTATGTATACAGCCGGAGTACTCGACTGTTTTATGGACCATGATATTAGCTTTGATGCTGTTATCGGTGTTTCGGCGGGAGCACTTTTTGGAGTGAATCTGCTGTCAAAGCAGCGCGGCAGGGTTATACGATACAATAAGAGGTTTAACAGTGACAAAAATTATATGGGTATCAGGCCGCTTCTTCGGGAGAAAAACATAGTGAGTACGAAATATGCCTATGATATAGTACCAAGAGAGCTTGACCCGTTTGATGATGAAGAATATAAGAAGTCGGATATCCCATTTTATGCGGTTGTGACGAATATCAGGACAGGTAAGCCTGAATATGTGCAGATAAAGAGTGTCTTTGACCAGATGGATGTGCTCAGGGCATCGGGCTCCATGCCTGTAGTGTCAAAGCCTGTGAAGCTGGGGAATGAGTGGTATCTGGATGGTGCGGTGACGGACAGCATCCCATATGAGCATATGCTTGATATGGGCTATGACAGAGTGGTTGTCGTGCTGACAAAGCCGGCAGACTATATAAAAAAACCTATGCCAAGGTTATTTACATCGGTATACAAAAAGCGTTTTCCGAGGTTTTACGAGGCATTTTCAAACAGGCATATCATGTACAATTATCAGCTTGAGCATCTTAAGGAGCTTGAAAAGCAGGGCATTGCTAAGGTGTTAAGGCCGTCGGAGCACATTAAAATAAGCAAGATAGAAAAGGATCCTAATAAGCTTGAGAGCCTGTATCAGCTTGGATTACGTGATGCCAAGAGGCTTTTAGCCGATAAGCAAGGGATGGAGAAGCAGTAATGAATATACAACAGGTACAGACGATCATAGCTGATGCCATGGAAAAGCACAACGGAATAGTGAAAAAAGAAGAGCTTACAAGGCTTGGTATAGACTACAGGCGAATTGATAAGCTTGTCAGGGAGGGGAAGCTTGTCCGCATCAGAAACGGCTATTACACCGACCGCGTGGATGATTTTTCTGAGGATGCACTTGTCGCAGCACTCTTTCCGGATGCAATGCTTTGCATGGAAAGTGCACTTTACGCCTATGGCTATATAAAGGAGAAGCCATACGGATGGACGCTTGCTGTGGACAAAAATACATCAAAATCACGCTTTAAGATGGACTATCCAAGAATTATCCCGTTTTATACGGAGCCGGATGCGCTTATGCTTGGTGCTTCAACCATTGAGCTTGGCGGTAATACTTTTGGCATTTATGATAAGGAGCGTGTGATATGCGACTGCCTGAAATATGAGGCAAGAATGGACCGCAATGATTTCAAGGCAGCCATACAGTCGTACATAGCTGATCCGGATAAGGATATTTCCGTGCTCATGGATTATGCAAGGGCGAGGCGCGTGGTAAAGAAGGTGCAAAGCTTCATAGGAGTATGGTTGTAGTGAGGGTAGATTTAAGACATATAAGCGATGAGAAAAAATTATCGTACAGCGATGTGTTATGGCAGTACGTGAAGCAGGATTTTCTCTGGCGTATAAATAATGCCGGTCTGGGAAAAGTGCTGTGGCTTCAAAAGCCGTATTTTGCAACAGGAGAAAAGCTGGCGTTTTATTATGTATATGGCAGCCCCGGTGGCAGGGCAGAGGATAATGGTACGCCGTTTGATGTACTGCGCAATATCATTATAGGCAATGCAGGGCTTAACAGTCACAGTGATGTGGTATGGACTAATGCAGAATTATCTAAGAAGACGGCAAAGGTATCAGATAATGAACCGGACGGCAGTGATATGCAGCCGCTGATACATACGTGGAATCTAAGCGCTATGTGTGATGGCGGGGAGGTACCGTTTGCAGTGAGGCTTGAGCGCCTTAATGAAGCGGATGCAGGAGTTCCCATGACTAAAAATATTGTTTTTATGAACAGCTTTTATGGAGACGCAGATGTTTGTATTTTTTCGCCTGAATCCAGGCTCGGAGAACAGCTGTTTGAGATAATGGATAAGCTTGAGCTGGTTAGCGATATGAAACCATATGGTGATGCATATGAGATACTTAAGAGATATTCAGTCAGCGGAAGGCAGATAATTGATAATTTTAAGGTTAGAGCGAAAAATAAACCGAAGACAGTGAGCATGCACAGGCTTGAGCAGGTGTATGGTTATCGCAGCTATGCGTATATGAAAAGGCGCTGGGAGCAGTATTGTAAGAGGCTGACACGACAGCAGAGGGCATATGCGAATGCAGGCTGGGAGGAGACGCTTGATTTGATACTTGATTTCCTCACACCGGTCTGGAGCGCGTTCTGCAATGATGAAATATTTTATGATGACTGGATGCCGGAGCTTGGAAGATTTCTGGGCTAAAAAGGATATATAGGTACTTAAATGGAAAAAGAACTGATAAATAATTCACAATCAAATATTTATCCGTTTCACATGCCGGGGCATAAGCGCCGTGGCAGTGATATAGGTGCAGAGCTGGACCCGTATGCTATTGATATAACAGAGATAGACAATTTTGACAATCTGCACCACGCTGAGGGCATTATAAAGGAGGCACAGGCTGAGGCAGCGGCACTTTATGGTGCAAAGAGTGCATATTTTCTTATAAACGGAAGCACCTGCGGTATACTGGCAGCAATATCTGCGGCCACCAAAAGGGGAGACAAGGTGCTTGTAGCGAGGAACTGTCACAAGGCGGTGTATCATGCGCTGTACTTAAGGCAGCTTCACCCGGTGTTTACATACCCTGAAATTACACGGACAGGGCTGCAGGGGCAGATAACCGAGGCACAGATAAGGGCGGCATTTGATGAAAATCCCGACATAAAAGCGGTTGTGATAACCTCGCCTACATACGATGGTGTGGTTTCCGATGTGGCGGCAATCGCATCTGTGGTACATGCACATGGAGCTTTGCTCATAGTTGACGAGGCACATGGCGCGCACTTTGGCTTTGGAAGTGGCTTCCCTCAAAATGCCATAGCGCTCGGGGCCGATGCGGTCATAGTGAGCCTGCACAAGACGCTTCCGGCATTTACACAGACGGCGCTTTTACTGCTGGGTGGGATGCGTGAAGCTGCAGTGGAGAAGTTTCTCGGCATTTATGAGACAAGCTCACCGTCATATGTGCTTATGACAGGCATAGAGCGCTGCATACACTATGTGCGCGATAATAAAGAGACAGCATTTGCACAGCTTAGGAGCAGGCTTGACAGATTTTATCAGAAGGTCAGCGGACTTTCGCATCTGAGTGTGGTCAGAAAAAGTGATTTTTCTGCTGACGAGGCATATGATTTTGACGAGTCAAAGATTATTATATTTACGAAAGAGGCTATGAATGGACATACGCTGCTTGAGCTTCTGCTCAAAAAATATGAGCTGCAGCTTGAGATGGCAGCGGGCAATTATGTACTGGCGCTGGCATCTGTCATGGATACGGATGAGGGCTTTGACAGGCTTGCGGATGCTTTGATTGAAATAGACAGCCAGCTCGAAAAATATAAGTCTGATTTTGAAGAGTTTTATGATATATTAAAACAGGAGGATGTGGTACATCAATTTTACTTTCCTGTCAAAATGGACACAACTATATACCAAAAGCTGCCTGCCGTAATGGAAATGTATGATGCATATGATGCAGACCATCAGGCGGTCTATGCCTTTAAGGCAAGCGGGAAGGTGAGCGGTGCCTTTATAAATATATATCCGCCGGGGATACCGCTTGTGGTGCCGGGAGAGATAATGAACGACAAGCTCATAGATGATGTAATAAAGGCTGTAAATTCAGGTCTTGAAGTGGATGGCCTGTATTTTGATCCGGATGCCAATATGTGGAAGTTTGTTGCGGTGCTGTAAGCAACAGTTTGACATAGCAAACAATCATATTTATACTAATTAAAATATAAGAGGTTTACAGATGGGTAAGATTTTCTGCGTGATGGGAAAAAGCGCATCAGGCAAGGACACTATATACAACAAAATACTGCAGGATGATTCCCTAATGCTTAGCAGGATTATCCCGTATACCACGCGCCCGATAAGGGACGGAGAGACACAGGATAAGGATTATCATTTCTGCAATGAAGAGGATGTAAAAAGGCTCAGTGCACAGGGGCGCATCATAGAGCTTCGAGAGTACAATACAGTGTACGGCGTGTGGAAGTATTTCACGGTAAACGATGATAATATAGACCTTCGCTGCAAAAGCTATCTGACAGTCGGAACACTGGAGTCTTACACAAAGATACGCGATTATTTTGGCAGTGACAAGGTACTGCCAATCTATGTGGAGGTGGAGGACGGCGACCGTCTGATACGCGCCATTCACCGGGAAAAGGGGCAGCAGGTGCCTAAATATGAGGAGATGTGCCGCCGTTTTCTGGCAGACGCATCAGATTTCTCTGAGGAGAAGCTGCGTGAGGCAGGGATTACACGTCGCTTCATAAATGATGATATGGACACTGTGCTTGCCGAGATTTCAGAATACATACGACAGAGTTCTTAATTGCAGAGCAAGAAAATGGTTACGGCTTGCACATAAGTGTAACCGGAAACGAATAAGGAGGCAGCCTCATGGCAGTCAGAGTAAATGAAGTAAATCAGGTGACACAGGTTCCTGATGCACAAAAAACACAGGCCGGTGACGGCTCGTTCAAATTCACACTGGCCAGCGCCATAACAGACGCTGATCTCCAGGCAAAGGTAGATGCGCTGATGCAGGATATCACAGCACAGGGCAACAGAATAGCCGAGCATATGGACATCAGGGATATGAAGCGATATCGCGGGCTCATAAAGGATTTTTTAAATGAGGTGGTCTACAGATCCCATAAATTTTCCAGAGAAAATTTCCTCGACAGGAGAGGAAGACACAGAGTTTATGGTATAATAAGACTGATAGACAGCAATCTGGATGAGCTGGCATCAGAGCTGGTGGAGGATGAGAAGGATCATCTGTCCATACTGGCAAGAATCGGAGAGATACGTGGACTGTTGCTTGATATATTCACGTAGGATATAAAAGCTATAACAGACACAGGCAGACTAAAACGGAGGCAGCAGCTATGGCAGGATTTAAGGATATAGTAGGAAATGAGCAGATAATAGAGCATCTGCAAAATGCCATATCAATGGGAAAGGTCTCACATGCATATATAATAAGCGGACCACAGCTGTCCGGCAAAATGATGATAGCCGAGGCATTTGCCAGGGCACTGCAGTGTGAGAAGGAGGGCACAGACGGTTGTGGAGAGTGCAAATCGTGCCATCAGGCAGATGACCACAATCATCCTGATATCATATATGTCAGTCATGAAAAGCCCAACAACATATCGGTTGATGACATCAGGACACAGCTCAACAACGATATAGTGATAAAGCCGTACAGCAGTAAATACAAGATTTACATAGTGGATGAGGCTGAAAAAATGAACCAGCAGGCGCAGAACGCGCTTTTAAAGACCATTGAGGAGCCACCGGCATATGCGGTCATCATGCTTCTCACCACCAATGCAGACAGCTTTCTGCAGACCATCAGGTCGCGCTGCATCACACTCAATATGAAGTCGGTAAAGGACGAGGTGATAAAGGCATACCTGATGAACGAAAAGCATATTCCGGATTATCAGGCAGATATCAGTGCCGCATTTGCACAGGGCATCGTCGGAAAGGCTGTTAAGCTCGCTTCATCAGACGAGTTCAACGAGCTAAAGGAGTCAGCACTGTCGCTTATAAAGCGCCTCGATGACATAGATCTCTACGAGCTGGGCGCAGCAGTAAAGCAGATAGCTGAGTACAAGCTTAAGGTGCAGGATTATTTTGACCTGATTATGGTATGGTACAGAGATGTGCTGTATATGAAGGCGACAAACGATGTTAACGGACTCATATTCAAGGATGAGGTCTATGATATAAAGAAACAGGCAGCAAAGCATTCCTATCAGGGAATCGAGGCAATACTTGAGGCACTTGAGAAGGCGAAGATAAGAATTAACGCAAACGTCAATTTTGACCTGGTAATTGAGCTGCTGCTTATGACCATAAAGGAGAACTAATCACATGACAAAAATAGTTGGTATCAGATTCAGGACAGCGGGCAAAATATATTACTTTGACCCGGCTGATTTCGACCTCGACATGGCAATGCATGTTATCGTGGAGACAGCAAGAGGCATAGAGATGGGAACTGTCCTCATTCCGCCGAAGGAGGTAGATGATGATAAGGTGGTTTCACCGCTTAAGCCTGTCATCAGAGTGGCAACCGACGAGGATGAGAAAACGGTTGAGAGAAATAAGGAAAAGGAAAAAGAGGCATTTGCCATCTGCAAGGAGAAAATCATCAAGCACGGACTTGAGATGAAGCTGGTGGATGCAGAGTATACCTTTGACGGAAACAAGCTGCTGTTTTACTTTACAGCGGACGGCAGAATTGACTTCAGGGAGCTCGTAAAGGATCTGGCAGCGGTATTCCGCACCAGAATAGAGCTTCGTCAGATCGGTGTCAGGGATGAGACCAAGATGATGGGCGGCATCGGAATCTGCGGCAGACCGCTCTGCTGTCATTCTTATATGGCAGATTTTGTGCCGGTTTCCATCAAGATGGCAAAGGAGCAGAATCTCTCGCTCAATCCAACCAAGATATCAGGTGTGTGCGGAAGACTCATGTGCTGCCTCAAGTATGAGCAGGATACATATGAGTATCTGAACAGCAGAATGCCGTCAGTGGGAGAAAAGGTTAAGACACCTGAGGGAATCATCGGAGAGGTCAAGTCAGTCAGCGTGCTCAGGCAGCTCGTGCGTGTTGTCATTGACAACGGCGAGGAGAAGGAGCTTCGTGAGTACACTGTAGATGATCTGCGCTTAAAGCCGCGCCAGAAAAAGGATGTAAAGCTCACCGAGGAGGAGCTTCGCGAGCTCAAGGATCTCGAGGATAGCGGCGATGAGACGATGGAGGACAAGCCACAGGAGAAACCGCAGAGAAACCGTGGACACCGTGACAACAAAAATGAATATCGCGAGCGCCGTGATAAGCGTGACAACAGAGAAAGACGTCCGTACAGGGCGGATATAGAGGCAGCGGAAGCTTCTGCAAATGAGACAAATGAAGTAAATGCTGCAAATGCCGGCAGAGAAAATAAGGACGGTTACAAAAAGCCGTACAAGGGCGGCAAAAACAGACCAAACAAGCAGAAATACAACCGCAACAAGGATTACAAGAACAAAAACTATAATAAAGATTACAACAGGGACAAAGACAATGGAAGCACTGATACACAGTAATGAGCGACTGGACGATTTGTGCCGCAAGGGCTATAGGCTCATACAGGATCCAAAGCTGTTCTGCTTCGGCATAGACGCCGTGCTTTTATCTGACTATGCAAAGGTAAAGCGCGGCGAGAGAGCTGTGGATTTGTGCACCGGAAACGGTGTGATTCCGATACTTCTTGAGGCAAAGAATAACGGAGAGCATTACAGCGGGCTTGAGCTTCAGCCTCAGTGTGCTGATCTGGCGAAAAGAAGTGTGAAATATAACCATCTTGAGGACAAAGTGACCATAGAAGAGGGCGATGTGTGCAATGCATCAGAGCTTTTCGGGCGCGAGTCCGTGGAGGTGGTGACGGTAAATCCGCCGTATATGATAGGTCAGCACGGTATCAAAAATGCAGACGATGCCATGACAATAGCACGCCACGAGGTCAGGTGCACACTTGACGATATAGTCAGGGAAAGCGCAAAAATGCTCAAATTCAATGGGCGTTTTTACATGGTTCACAGACCATTCAGGCTGGCAGAGATCTTTAGCACGATGATGAAATATCATATCGAGCCAAAGCGCATGCGTCTTGTACATCCCTACGCGGACAGGGAGCCGAACATGGTGCTCATAGAGGGGTTAAAGGGCGGCAAAAGCCGTATCACCATCGAAAAACCGTTAGTTGTATACAAGGAGCCTAATGTATACACGGATGAGATATATGAGATATACGGCGATAAGCCCTGGAATAACGGAAAATAACAGGAGAATCATATGACAGGAACACTGTATCTGTGCGCAACTCCGATAGGAAATCTGGAGGATATCACATTCCGTGTGCTGCGCACACTTAAGGAGGTAGACCTCATCGCAGCGGAGGATACGAGAAACTCCATAAAGCTGCTCAATCATTTTGAGATAAAGACACCCATGACGAGCTATCATGAGTTTAACAAGATAGATAAAGCCTACCAGCTTGTGGCAAAGCTAAAGGAGGGCAAAAATATAGCCCTCATCACTGATGCAGGAACACCCGGCATTTCTGACCCGGGTGAGGACATTGTGCGCATCTGCTATGAGGAGGGCGTGCCTGTTACCTCACTTCCCGGGGCAGCAGCGTGCATTACAGCGCTCACCATGTCGGGCAGGCCGACCAGGAGGTTTGCGTTTGAGGCATTTTTGCCGAGGGATAAAAAGGAACGCGCGCGCGTCATTGAGGAGCTTAAAAAAGAGACCCGGACAATCATAATCTACGAGGCGCCTCATCATCTTATAAAGACGGTCACGGAGCTTTACAATGCGCTCGGAGACAGAGAACTCACCGTGTGCAGGGAGCTTACGAAAAAGCACGAGGAAAAGGTGCAGACTACATTTTCGGAGCTTTTGGAGCGTTCAAGGACACAGGAGCCAAGAGGCGAATATGTGCTTGTAATTTGTGGCAGAAACGTGGCTGAAATAGCAAAGGAGCAGCAGGAAAGCTGGGAAGCCATGCCTCTTGAAGCGCATATGGCACACTATGAGTCACAGGGCATCGACAGGAAGGAAGCCATGAAGCTCGTGGCAAAGGACAGAGGTGTCAGCAAGAGGGATATATACAAACAGCTCCTGTAAGCTGACAATAATACATTCTGCAGCAAATAGTTAGGATTGGATATGAACGATATAAAACATGACATAAAAAAACGACATAAGAACCTGACAGAGTTCAGATACATCGCAGTTGGCTTTTTTCTGACAATATTATCAGGGGCAATAATGCTGAGCCTTCCGTTTTCTTCAAGAGACGGACAATGGACTAATTTTCTGGACTCACTTTTTACGGCAACAAGCGCAACCTGTGTGACAGGTCTTGTTGTGTTTGATACTTTCAGACACTGGAGTATTATAGGGCAGCTCGTGATTCTGGTGCTGATTCAGATAGGAGGCATGGGCTTCATCTCAATCGGTGTGGCATTTTCCATGCTTCTGCACAAAAAAATCGGACTTAGACAGAGGGATCTGATGCAGGAGAGCGTCAATGCACTCGAGATTGGTGGAATAGTAAGGCTTTTCAGCGTGATAATAAGGGGAACCTTCCTTATCGAAGGCATAGGAGCGGTGCTTTTAGCAATCCGATTCATACCGGATTTTGGCATAATAAGAGGCATATATTTCTCGGTGTTCCACTCGATATCTGCATTTTGCAATGCGGGCTTTGACCTGATGGGCATAAACGAGGAGTACTCATCGTTTACAAAATATGTCGCAGATCCGTTAGTCAATATAACAATTATGCTGCTTATCATCATAGGTGGTATCGGTTTTACCATATGGAATGAGGTCAGAATCAAAAAGCTTAAGTTTAGCAGATACTCGCTCCACGCCAAGATAGTAATATCAACCACACTGATACTTGTCTTCGGCGGCGGACTGTTTATGTATATTTTTGAAAAAAACAATACCATAGCAGGCATGGATACACCGGGTGCCATATTTGCATCGTTATTCGGCTCGGTTACGGCGAGAACGGCAGGCTTTAATACAGTAGACACAGCAGCACTGACACAGGAGAGCAAGCTTTTGACTATAGTGCTCATGTTCATAGGAGGAAGCCCGGGCTCGACAGCCGGCGGAATCAAAACCACAACCATGGCGGTCATGATAATCTATATTGTTTCTTATATGAGAGGAAGCAACGGCTGCAATGTGTTTGGCAGGAAAATAAGCAGTGAGGTAATCAAAAAGGCCGGAATGGTGCTTATCATCAATCTGGTGCTTGGTCTTACAGCGGTGATAGCTATACTTGCCACATCCAATATGAAGATGGACGATGTACTGTTTGAGGTATACTCTGCAATCAGTACGGTCGGCATGACAACAGGCATCACAAGAGATTTAAATACAGTAGGACGCATAATTATCATAATTATGATGTATTGTGGAAGAATCGGAAGCATGACATTTGTGCTTTCGTTTGTGCATAGACCGGATAAAGCCAATATAGAGCTTCCGGAGGAAAAAGTTATCATAGGATAAGGAGAAACGCAATGAAATCAATTTTAATTATTGGAATGGGTAAATTCGGACACCATCTGTGTGCGGATTTGATAAAAAACGGAAATGACATTATGGTGATGGACAAGGACGAGGCCAAGGTCAGGGATTTAATCTATGACGTGACCAAGGTGCAGATAGGTGACTGTACCGACCCACAGGTAGTAAAAGCACTCGGAATCAACAATTTCGATTTGATTTTTGTATGCATCGGCACCAATTTCCAGAGCTCGCTTGAGATAACAAGTCTCGTGAAGGAGATGGGCGGAAAATACGTCATCAGCAAGGCAAACAGGGATGTGCATGCCAAGTTCCTGCTTCGAAACGGTGCGGATGAGGTTATCTACCCTGACCGCGACATGGCAGAGAGAGTGGCAAAGAAATACAGCGCTAACCATGTGCTTGATTATGTGGCGTTAAACGATGATTACTCAATCTACGAGATAAATCCACCTGAAGGCTGGGTAGGAAAGAGCATCAAGGAAAATAATGTGCGCCAGAAATACAATGTAAATATCGTTACAGTAAAGGAAGCCGGAAAGAATCGCGTACTTCCGCTGCCGGACTACGTGTTCAAGGCAGACGATGCAGTGATGGTGCTTGGACTGAATGCAGATGTGGACAAGCTGGTGCGAAAGCTATAAAAGTGTGGCTCAAAAAATAATAGGCAGCAATTTAAAGAAGAAAAGAAGAAAGGATGGATACATATGGGTAACAATGACAGCAGTGTAGAAACATTTTTGCAGTGGATAAAGGCTTCGGACAATATTGTATTTTTCGGCGGAGCAGGTGTATCAACCGAGAGTGGCATACCTGATTTCAGAAGCGTGGACGGACTTTACAATCAGAAGTATGATTACCCGCCCGAGACCATCCTGAGCCATACATTTTACAGGAAGCATCCGCAGGAGTTTTACCGATTCTACCGTGACAAGATGCTCTGTCTTGATGCAGAGCCGAACATCACGCATTACAAGCTTGCAGAGCTTGAAAAAGCAGGAAAGCTTAAGGGCGTTGTGACGCAGAACATAGATGGACTGCACCAGAAGGCCGGCAGCAAAAATGTGATGGAGCTGCACGGCAGTGTGCTGAGAAACTACTGTGAGAGGTGCTTGCAGTTTGTAAGCGCAGAGGAAATCCTCAACTCGACAGGCGTGCCAAAATGTCCAAAGTGCGGCGGTCCGGTAAAGCCGGATGTCGTATTGTACGAGGAGGGCTTAAATCAGAAAACGCTTGAGGATGCAATCTACTGCATCAGTCATGCCGATGTGCTCATAGTAGGCGGTACATCACTTGCGGTATATCCGGCGGCAGGCCTCATAGACTATTACAATGGAAATAAGCTCGTGCTTATCAACAAGTCCACCACACCGATGGACGCAAGAGCAGACCTTCTGATACAGCAGGGACTGGGCTCTGTATTTGAGCAGATAGAGGTGTAGTATGAGGGGCAAAATACCTTTTGACCCTCATATCATAGTATATAATATGGCAGATATAGGTAGAGAAGGAATATAGAATGGATAAATACGCAGTAGGAGATATCGTAAAACTGAAAAAACCACATCCGTGCGGCAGCAGCGAGTGGGAAATCATGCGTGTCGGCGCAGACTTCCGCCTGAAATGCATGGGTTGCGGACACCAGGTTATGGTGCCAAGGAAGCTTGTCGAGAAAAATGACCGCGGTCTCACGAAGAAGCAGGATTAGATAGAATAGTAAAAACAGAGGTGCAGTTTACGGCACCTCGTCTTTTTATTTATATTCAGCCACAGAGTAAGGGACGTACGCCGCG
>OHMQ01000102.1_pt1 | contig 53629 bp, 49 predicted proteins | sample 1569401 | NCBI WGS metagenome assembly OHMQ01 (sample SAMEA3879501, study PRJEB24766) | human gut metagenome | biome: human-associated habitat; feature: feces | place: USA | collected 1985/1987 | reverse complement strand
AATAGACCACGCTGCCGTGTCGGCCCGGGAAGGACATAAGGGAGATATAGTCCAGCGCGGCCAGCTTTTTGAGGACGCGGCCGACTGTCGCCCGGGACAACCCCCAGCGGACAGCCAGTTCAGTGTAGGCAACAAGAGGATTGCCGGTGCCGTTGCGGAAATAGACTACTGGCCCCAGGTCTGACCCCTGTACCTGATTATCGTTGTAGACGGCTGAAACCCAGAGGTCCAGAATAATATCCATTTCGGAGCATCGGCTTGTGCTGATGAGATCTGTGACAACGGAAACGGGTAGAAAGAAAAAGCCGGTATCCTTTTGGCAGGGAGCATTATATTCAAGCACCGTGTTATGCCGCGCCCAGTCGCAAATTTTATAGCGGATCACATTGCCGCGATCCAGTGTCTGAAAAGTGATAAAGTGCTGTTTCTGCAGTTGTTCCAGCACTGTCAACGCCTGGCATTGAAACCGTGTGCGAAACCATTGGGACACTTCCTTGAGTGTGCAGACCCATTCGCCCGGATAGATGGTATAGCTAATACCATCTATCCGGCGGTATGAAGTGCGGAAGTTTGCGTAGCTGCAAAGCACGGTAAAATAAAAAAGACCAGAGCCTCCGCTTGCGCGAATGCTCCGGTCTGCCATCAGCCGATGGACGAATTGCCGATAAATCCGGCATCGTGGGTAATCCACGACCTGTTTGATTTGCAATTGATATTCTGGCATGGTGTACTCCTTTTTATATATAAGGTATGAAATTCGGTATCAGGGTTAAAAAATCGTTGACTTGAACATCTACAAAGCTTATGCTATACTTGTTTCTGTATGGATCTGCTTGAAATAATATGTAGAGTTTATACAGACCTTATTACAGCCGAGCAATTTTATATTGTGGTCGCTTGTAGGCCGATGAAGCCTATTGCTGTGCCAATTTCAAGCCGATTTTGTGCCAATACAACTTTCTACAACTTTTCTACAACTTTTGCCTCAAACCAGACGGCACAGGAGGACATCCTATGGAATCCAAAAAGTTAGAAAAACCATGTGAGAATGCCACTTTTCAAGCTCTGCAAGGCGTGATGAAACCGGATGAAGAGACCGGAGGGGTGTTCCCCACAATGAAGTCACTGGATGCTGATAAGAAAGCTTCCAAGACTTCCGAAGCAGCTCCGGCAGAGGCTGAAAAACCGGTTGAAAAGATTGATTTTTCTAAGGTAAAAGTCGAGCCATTGTTTGAAGAAATGGTTGATTTTGATACATTCAGCAAGTCAGATTTCCGTGCAGTAAAGGTTAAAGAGTGTGTTGCAGTACCGAAGTCAAAGAAACTGTTACAGTTTACTCTTGATGACGGAACAGGCACAGACAGAACCATTTTAAGCGGTATTCATAGCTTTTATGAGCCGGAAGAACTGGTTGGAAAGACTCTTATCGCTATCACAAATCTTCCACCGAGAGCTATGATGGGCATTGACTCTTGCGGTATGCTCCTCAGTGCTATTCATGAAGAAGAAGGCGAAGAAAAGTTGCATTTGCTGATGGTGGATCCTCACATTCCGGCAGGCGCAAAGATGTACTGATCGCCCCTAAATTGTCGGTGCTTACGCCACAACTTACGCCAATTTACTCCGAGCTTACGCCAAAAATGCGTTTGAAATTCTGCGATTGCAGACAAGTTCCGATAGCATACGATAAGTTCATATGAATTAAGCCCGCTGATTTCGGTCAGCGGGCTTTTTCTATATCTGCCCCTATTACATCTTTGTGATGTGATAGGGGCTTTTTTATCCCTGAAAGGCGGTCAGAAAATTTTTTGAAAAACCTCTTTGTTATTTCCGAAAAAAGTTCCCAGTTGGTTAGTGAGGGCGAAAACCTCACGAACCTTGAAAATCGAATAGACATTCAACAGGTACATTCCTGATCGGGGGCGACAGCCCCAGCCGGATGAAGGTGCGCCACGAACTTCCTGCCCACAAGGGTTATCACGGAAAGCAAGGTTGGTAGCGATTCCGAACCATTCTGAAATGTCCGCTTGCTACGGATAAGGCGATGAAACGATTCAGGGACAATGATACTTCCCTATGGGGCTGGCGGAGTACCCGGCAGAGGTGAGATTCCTATGAGTTCGGTCAGCAGCCGAACGCCTGTTGATTTCCTTTTACGCATTTGGGGGATGAGATCGAGTTAAATGCGACCACCAAAGCACAGGACTCCGCTTCCTGTGTTTTGGTGGATCAAGCGATCCAAATCTAATAAGAAGGAGGAAAAGCGAAATGCCAAACTGTAAAACCATTGCTATCTGCAATCAGAAAGGCGGCACAGGCAAAACGACCACAACAGTCAACTTGGGTGTTGGACTTGCACGACTCGGTAAGAAGGTACTCCTTGTAGATGCCGACCCGCAGGGCGATCTCACGACTTGCCTTGGGTGGCGAGATAATGACAGTCTTACGACGACCATTACCGATAAGCTATCCGGGGTTATCCGTGAAGATCATATAGACCCACGAAGCGGCATTCTGCATCACGAGGAAAATGTCGATCTGCTCCCTGCCAACATCGAGTTGTCTGCTATGGAAATGATGCTTGTCACCGCAATGAGCCGTGAAACCATTCTGAGAAGCTATCTGAGCAAGGTCAAAGACAATTATGACTATGTACTGATTGATTGTATGCCTTCGCTCGGTATGGTAACTCTGAATGCTTTGGCGGCGGCAGATAGCGTAATCATTCCCGTACAGGCACAATATCTTCCGGCAAAGGGAATGACCCAACTGATGCAGACCATTGGAAAGGTCAGGCAGTACATCAACCCGAGCCTGCGAATCGACGGTATCCTATTGAACATCGTAGATAACCGTACCAACCTCGCAAAAAGCACTGCCGACGCACTGCGAAAGAACTTTGGGAGCGTTATTAAGATATACCGTTCCTCCATTCCTATGGCAGTGAAAGCCGCAGAGGTTGCTTCCAAGGGCGTAAGCATCTACAAGTATGAGCCGAGCAGTCCTGTTGCAAAGGCTTATGCTGAGTTCGCAAAGGAGGTGTCCGCAGATGGCAGGAAGAAAGAGCGACTTCACTCTGCCGACGCTCGATGACCTGTTTTCTACACAGGAGCTTCGGGATGATGCCAAGCTCAGTAAAATCCGAGATATTCCCCTTGAGCTGATCGACAATTTTCCCGACCACCCATTTAAGGTACGGGACGACGAGGATATGATACAGCTTGTGGAGAGCGTCAAGGAGCGAGGAGTCATTACTCCGGCTACCGTCCGTCAGAAAGAGGACGGTAGGTATGAGCTGATTTCCGGTCACAGGCGAAAACGGGCTTGTGAGCTTGCCGGGTTTGAAGCACTCCGTTGCGAGGTCGTAGACCTTGACCGTGACGCCGCCACCGTCCTTATGGTGGAGAGCAATTACCAGCGGTCGCAGATACTTCCCTCGGAAAAGGCGTTTGCCTATAAAATGAGGCTGGAAGCGATGAAGCGACAAGCTGGCAGACCGAGCAAAGATAATTTAGTCCCAGTGGGACTAAATTTTTCACGGGTTGAGCTTTCCGAACAGAGTGGTGAAAGCCAAACGCAGATCCAGCGCTATATCCGTCTGACAAACCTTGTCCAAGAACTTCTTGACCTTGTGGACGAAGGCAAAATTAAAATGCGTCCTGCGGTGGAGCTTTCCTATTTGGACGAGGACAGCCAGCGGGCGGTGGTTGATGAAATCGACCTGAACCAATGCACCCCGTCCCACGATCAGACCATTCGTATGCGGAAGTTCTTCACAGATGGAAAACTCACGCCGGAGGTGGTGTCCGCCATTATGGGCGAGGAAAAACCAAATCAGCGTGAGAAGATCGTCCTGCGTGGGGACAAGGTGCGAAGTCTGATCCCGAAGAATATCCCCGTAAGCCAAACGGAGGATTATGTGGTCAAAGCACTGGAACATTACAGCCGTTTTCTTCGTCAGCGGGCAGAGCGTGACAGCCGATAGGCACACGGAGTATGTTTTCTGCCGCCCCCTTCCTCACACTCCAACCCCTGAGAACTACCAGACTATCCGAAATAAACTATCTCCTGATTTATCTCTATCTCTCTAAGCTAAATCTATCTAAGAGCAAACGGAGTTCGCACAATTCGGAAAACTGCGTTTTGGCGGTATGATGAAAAATTGCGCTTCAAAACGCACCTTTGTCGGAGCAGTTCTCATCGGGTAGAATGTAATCGAAGGGAGTGAAGCGAATGAAATCCAAAATCGCAGTTCTTTTTCTCATTGTCCTTTTGTGTCTGACTTCGGGGTGCAGCAACACCTCGCATATTGCAGAACAGCCCGCCCCGGTTTCTTCTTCGGGAAGTAACGAAGCTCCCAGTCAAGCGGAAACGGCGCAGGCGACAGAGAAAACGGAGGTTGAACAGCCCCGAAGCACAGAACCGAAAGACGATGACCATTCAGCAGAAGCAACGGTAAGCGTATCGGAAAGTGACACCCAAACAACAGAGGTTCCCGATCAGGCTGACCACAGCACGGCAGTGCTGCCACAGCCAAGCGAACCTGAAAAGAAAACAGACGAGTCCGAACGCCGACCGGAAACCGCTGCCCCGACAGAAAAAGAACAGCCCACACCTCCGGCAACGGAAGAATCAAAACCGGTAGATCAACCACAACCCACAGAGCCACCCAAGCAGGAATCCACAGAGCCGGCATTTGACATCAGCTACTGGATCGGCTTTGCCAAGAGCTATGCCGAGAGTGTCGGTCTTGCGCTGAACAGTGAAGCGGTGTACTGCTGGGACAACCCCATTGATGCGGATGTAGGATGTATCTATCTGGAACGGGACATACAATCCCGACTCAATCGCTATGCGGCAGATGCGGAAATCACCGATGTGTGGGTCTGGTATGAGCCCGTCTCCACTGGCAGCTATCTGATCTACATCGGATACGCATAAAACAAAACACTTTGAAATCAGCATCGCAGCAATGCGGTGCTTTTTTCGTATCTACAAGGAGGTACGCAAATGAAAAAACTCTATCGCAGAAGCATTTCAGGGCTTATGGCGCTGCTGATCTGCTTCACAACCATTCTCGGCGGCGGTATCACCGCCTTTGCCGCTTCCTCTTCCGGTGAGGTGGCAAAATCCTATTCCATCGGCTTCCCCCGCAGTGGGGATGCCAACCTCGATTATAGCGGCACTTGGGGGCATGATGAGCTGCATTATATGAACGGCTGGACATCCGGTGAGGCAACCTGGATGACCACACTGCACACCATCGGTTCCTTCGATGGCCCTGCCTGCTACTGCATCGAGCCGGGTGTTCCCCGTCTGCTGGAGAAAACCTATACAAGATACGGCGAGGACTATTGGAAGAACTATCCCTCTGATTACAACAGTACCATTGATGCCGATGCCATCAAGACGCTGCTGGGAAGGATCATGCAGTATGGCTATCAGGGCGATCTATCCCTCGATTGGCGCTCGCAGAATGAATCCGATGCCGACAAAATGGCGCACATGATGGCTACGCAGGTGCTGGTATGGGAAACGGTCGTCGGAGAGCGTGACGCGAACTTCAACCATGTTGACCCCGGTAGTGCTGATGCCGTGAAATCCGTGTACCGCACCTCTCACCCGCTGTATAGTCGCTTTTCTGCTTACTACGACAGCATCGAAGCCAGTGTTCAGAGCCACACGGTCATTCCCAGCTTCATGAGCAAGACTCCCAACAAGGCGCAGACGGTCGAGCTGAAATGGGACGGTAGTCAGTACACAGCTGCCTTGACCGACAGCAATCATGTGGTGTCGAACTATACCTTCACCAGCAATCTGGCTGATATTACTTTTACGACCAATAACGACACGCTGACCATTACCGCAAAGACTGCCCCTGCGGAACCTGTGACCGTCTCCGCCAGCAAGAACAATATCCGTAAGGGCGTTGTCGTATGGAGCGACGGTCACTACGGGCCTGACGGAACCATGCAGGATGCGGTCACCTACGCAGCCACGGTTATGGACCCGGTGCAGGCATTCCTCAATCTGAAGGTGTCCTACGGCTCTGCCAAGATCGTCAAGACCTCGGAGGACGGCAAGGTGGATAACCTCACATTTACCGTCACCGGCAACGGCATCAATCAGACCGTCAAGACCAACTCCAAGGGCGAGATTCAGATCGACAACCTGATGCCCGGCGTTTACACCGTGACCGAGATGGATTACGACAAGTATGAGCCGCAGGAGTCCCGCCGTGTGACGGTGGTTTCCGGTCAGGTTTCTACCGTGACCTTCAACAACAAGCTCAAGCGTGGAGATTTGCAGATCGTGAAGTCCTCGGAGGACAATCTCAACGAGGGTGTGACCTTCCACCTTTACGGCACTTCACTCTCCGGAATTGCCGTGGACGAGTATGCCGCAACCGATGCAAACGGCGTGGCGACCTTTGAAGATGTCCCTATCTCCGGTTCCACACCTTTTACCGTGGAGGAAGTGGACACTGCTGTTCGCTATGTTGTTCCCGAAGCGCAGTCTGCGCCTATCAACTGGAACGAGGTCACGAACCGCAGCTTCCTCAATATTTTGAAGAAGTTTTCCGTGACCGTTACCAAGAGCGACGCTGAAACCGGCACGGTGCAGGGTGATGCTTCTCTTGCCGGTGCTGTTTACGGCATCTATAAGGGCGAAACCCTTGTGGATACCTACACCACCGACAAAAACGGGCAGTTCGTTACCAAGGAATATATCTGCGATAACGACTGGACGGTGCGAGAGATCACTCCCTCTGAGGGCTATCTGCTTGACACCACCGTTCATAAGGTCGGTGCAGAGCCGCAGCTTTATACCGTGGAGCATAATCAGACGGCAAACGATGTGACCGAGCAGGTCGTAAAGGGTAATATCGCCATTATTAAGCACACCGATAACGGTGAAACACAGATTGAAACACCCGAAAGCGGCGCAGAGTTTGCTGTATACCTGAAAGCCGCAGGCAGCTACGAGGTTGCCGAGGACACCGAGCGTGATTATCTCACCTGTGATGAAAACGGCTTTGCTCAGACAAAGGATATGCCTTACGGCATCTACACCGTCCATCAGGTATCCGGCTGGGAAGGCAGCGAGCTGATGCCCGACTTTGATGTGTTCATTTCCCAGAATAGGGCGACTTATCGCTACCTTATCAACAATGCACCCTTTAACAGCTTCATCAAGATCGTGAAGCAGGACGCAGAAACCGGAAAGGCCATCCCTTACGCCGGTGCGGGATTCAAGATTTATGACCCGGACGGCAATCCCGTGACGATGACCTTCACTTATCCGACGCCCACCACTATTGATGTGTTCTACACCAATGCAGAAGGTTCTCTTGTTACGCCGGAAAAGCTGTCCTTTGGAAAGGGATACTCTATTGTCGAGGTACAGGCTCCCTACGGCTATGTCCTCGATGAAACGCCCGTGTACTTCGATGTCACGGAGGATAATTCCACAGAAGAAAGCGGGGTTACGGTAGTAAAAGTGGATAAGCCCAATATGGCACAGAAAGGCACCATCACCGTGGAAAAAACCGGCGAGGTGTTCTTCGGCATTTCCGTCATCGGCGGCGTAGATGAAAGCGGAAACGAACTGCCTACCATCTATCAGCCGCAGTATGAAAAGCGTGGACTTTCCAGTGCGGTCTATGAGATCATCGCCGCAGAGGATATTATCACGCAGGACGGTACTGTCCGAAATCAGAAGGGTGAGGTCGTGGACACCGTTAAAACCGATGCAACCGGCACAGCCGTGAGCCGTGAACTCTATCTCGGCAAATATGAGGTTTGTGAGATCACAGCACCCCACGGGATGGTGCTCAACCCGGAACCTCACTGCGTCGAGCTTGTCTACGCCGGTCAGAATGTTGCTGTTACCGAAACGGCGACCTCTTTCGAGAACGAGCGTCAGAAGGTGGAGATCAGCCTTGTAAAGTCCATCGAGCAGAATGAGCGCTTCGGCATCGGCAATAACGGTGAAATGAAGAACATTTCCTTTGGGCTGTTTGCCGCCGAGGAAATTGTATCTGCCAGCGGCACTTCCATTCCCGCAAATGGTCTTGTTGAGATCATCTCTCTGAATGAGGACGGAACGGCGAAAATCAAGACTGATCTTCCTTTTGGAAGCTACTATGTGCAGGAGCTTGCCACCGACAGTCACTACAAGCTCTCCGATACCAAGTATCCCGTAACCTTTGCGTATGTCGGTCAGGATACGGCAGTTGTAAAGATTGCCGCTAACGACGGCAAGGCAATCGAAAATGATCTGATCTACGGTTCTGTTTCCGGCAAGAAGGTCGATGAAAACGGCAGTGCTCTCGGCGGTGCGCTGATTGGACTGTTCCGCACGGATGACGGCGAGTTTACAAAGGAAAACGCTCTGATGACTACCACTTCTGCTGAAGATGGTAGTTTTTCTTTTGAGAACATTCCTTACGGCACTTGGTATGTCCGTGAGATCGAACAGCCCGCCGGCTTCGTGCTGGATGATACCATCTATCCCGTGACCATTGGCGCAGACGGTCAGGTCGTGGAGATTGAAATCGTCAACAAGTATGTCCGTGGAAACATTCATCTGACCAAGGTGGATTCCGAATATCCTGACAATAAGCTGACCGGAGCGACCTTTGAGGTCTATAAGGACAGTAACGCAAACGGCAAGCTGGACGATGGTGATGAACTGCTCGGCACACTGACCGAAAAGGAAATCGGTGAATACGGTATGAATGACCTGTTCTATGGTCGCTACTTCGTCAAGGAAACCAAAGCCCCGGAGGGTTTTGTCCTCGATACCGGCGTGTATGAAGTGATGATCGACACGGGCGGCAAGACCTACGAGGTGGAGAACAAGGCAGGCGTCGGCTTCATCAATGATGCAATGCGTGGCAACCTGAAAATTATCAAGACCTCCTCTGACGGCAAGGTCAAGGGCTTCGCTTTCCGAATTACCGGAGCAAATGGCTATGACATTATCCTTGAAACCAATGACAAGGGTGAGATCTTCATTGACGGGCTTCGCATCGGGGACTACACCATTTCTGAGGTAAGCAACTCGGCTTCTTCGATGTATGTTATCCCTGCTGATAAGAAGGCAACGGTCAAGCTCGGCTCCACCACCATTGTGGAGATGCACAATGTTCTGCGTGATACGCCCAAGACCGGCGATACCACCAATCTGCCGCTGCTCTATGCCCTTGCAGGACTGTCCGCAGTGGGCATTACGGTGTGCGGCGTTATCGGATTCAAGAAAAAGAAGAAGGAGGATCGTAACTAATGGAACCTAAAACCATCGTGGCTATCGTACTGGTAGCCTTTATCATCGGCGGCTTTATCTTCTTGCAGATTAGATCGAAAAACAAGAAGTGAGCTGATTATCCAAGGGGCGGAGCCAAAACTCCGCCCCTTTTCTACTACCCGAAGGAGGGATTCAATGAATCAACAGAAAACTGTGGAAAGCCGTGTGCTTTCTATCTTGAAGGACTGTCCGAGAGCAAGGTTCGACGATATGATCCTTATTATGCACTACTACAACCGCTATGCGACTTATCTCAGAGCCGGTGAACTGCCCTTCTGTGACCTTGCGTTCAACTACAAAAGCTACGGACTGCCGTGTTTTGAAACCATCCGCAGGGCAAGGCAGCGTGTGCAGTCACTTTTCCCTGAATATTCCCGCAGCGCCAACCCTGACGATGACAGTATGGTTATCATCATCGGCATTCTCTGAGGTAACGGCTATGGAAAATGAAAAGAGAATGGTCGGTGATTACACCGTCCTCTGCGCCGTGAATATCGGCTCCCGTGAAATCATCCTTGCCGAGAATGAGCAGGATAACAGCGGTGAACGCTTCCTCTGCTGCTACGGAGAGCGCAACGACATCTTTGAGAAGTTTACCGTGTGTGCCGTTGGCGACGACTACATTGATGCAGCGCTGTTTTTTGCAGAGCGCATCAAGCAAGACGCCGAGAGGTTTCGGGCAGAGGTTGAAAAGCTGGATATTCCCGTGACGGTTATCACCGAGGCGGACTGTATCCCCGACCACTACAAAAACGACATCAACGGCAAAATCATCGCCATCAATCCAGCTGTTCTCAAACCGGAGTATCAAAGAGCCGACCGGCAGCTTTATCTTGTAACCGGCGGCTTCGGTGCTTCTGCAAATGCCCGTGGCAGCGCCGTATTTTGCAGAAATCTCTATGACGGTAAGGATACCCGTTATGAGCGTATGGATGTGCTGGGTGAAGTAAAGCCGGAGTGTATGCCCGATTGGGCAAAAGAAAAAGCGGCTGCTTTTAGCCGCACAATTCAAGGAAAAGACCACGAGCGATAAGGAGGCAGATTTCTATGGCAACAAAGAAAACCGTAGCCGAACAGGGCTTGCAGCAGAAAATGAAGGTGCTGGCAAAGCTCTTTGACGCAGGCTGTAAAACCGAAAAGGATTTAAAGGCGCTGACCCTGCCGACGATCCTGAAAATCCCCGATGTGACCGTGGCGGATATGACGGTCATTACCGAGCTTCAGGAGCAGGTCGCAAAGAATCGTCTTTTCTCATACTTGGGAGGTGGAACAGATGAGCCAAGCGACACGACCGAATGACCGCCACATCATTTGGAGCAACCAAAACCTTGATGTGGACGACTGGCGAGAGGACTACAAGGAGTTCCTTGAAGCCAACGAACTGGACGACGACCCGAATGATGAGCAGGCACTCTATGAGTGGATGGAGGAAACCAATTACGACTACCTCTCCGATGAGCGAGTCAATCTGAATGTTCAGCTTTCCCAGCCAATCATTGTCATTGGCGACATCGGCAGATGGAACGGCAGAGTGATGGGTTACAAGGACATCCCCTCCGGCAACATCCGAGATTGCCTGTATGCCGACACCGACTATACCGAATGGTATGTAGATAAGTACGGCGATCTTCGTGCCGATGCAACTCATCACGACGGCACAAATCACTATCTCTACCGAGTGTTTAAGGACGGTGTTTCCGAAACGCAGATGGAGAACCTGAGAGATAAAATCTATCACGGCAAAGCCACACGAGCCGATATTACCCGGCTGACCCGGCGACTTGGGGATGAGATCGCCGCCGTTTACGGCTTTGACATCCCGAAACAACGAACACCGCAAGAAAGGGGCGCAAGATAATGACAGATTTCACACTGCGACCGCTGACCGTTCCCGAACGCAAATACACCTACGCTCAAAGCTCGCAGCTTCAAGGGCAGACAGGCAATATCGGTTATCTGCGTGGGGACTTCGGCTCAAGCGGCGATCAGTTTTATACCACTTGGTTTGATACCCGACCGCAATGGAAAAGCGATGAGTTCAAGCAGGACTTGGACGATGTAATCAACGCCCTGCGCTCCGAGGAGTACGGACTGCTTCAAAGCCGTTCTCAGATGGTGCGTTATGGGCGTGAGAACAAGGAAAGCGAAATGCAGGGTGCTTATACCACTGAGTTCGGCTTCCGAGCAGATACCGAGAAATATGCGTTCGTGCTTCGCTGTAATCCAACGAGGGGCGACTATAACTTCTACTGCCTCTGCTATGTAAAGGAATGGCTGAACAAGCACATCGAAGAAGCCAACCGGGATATTCGCTTTATTGACAGCCACTATAAGGAGCTGTTCCGTATCCCGGACGGTGAGCGCATCATTGTGACCGACCGTGACGGCAAGACGGAAAGCTATCCCTGCCGCTATATTGATAACTATCACACAGAGGTTGGACGCAATCTCTTTCACATTTGCGAGTTTGCCGAGCGTATGGAGCAAGGCGGCTGTACCTACGCCCCAATGGAGCCGCCCTTGCCTCCGATGTGCTATTCCATACTCCCGTCTACCGGCGAAGTCATTCAAATCGACCGCTGGCAAAAGGGCTATACCGCCACAAGTTTTAACGACGGGAACCGTGCAGAGAACGAAGCAATTAAAGACAAGTTCAATGAAAAGCTGGGTGTCAGCAAGGCACAGGAGCAGGCGATGCTTGCAGGTTCTATGATCCGGTGGGACTCCATTGCCGCCAAACCCAAGAGCTATGATGAGAACGGCAAAGCCATCAAGCCAAAAGACTATGAACGATAAGGAGGTGTCCGCCGATGGCACGAAAATACGACTTCATCTCGGAGCTGTATAACCGAACCTGCAAAACGGTCGTTGCAAACCCCGCAAGCTGGGAAGCGTTTCTGCGCTCTGCCTGCTACAACTACCGTCTGCGCTTTGACGAGCAGCTTTTGGTACACGCACAGCGACCGGACGCCACCGCCGTTCTTCAGATTGACGACTGGAACCAAAAGTTTGGGCGATGGGTCAATCGTGGGGCGCACGGCATTGCCGTTTTTGAGGATGCCGACCAACGCCGCCAGCGGCTTGTCCACTACTTCGATATTTCCGACACGCATCCCAGCCGCTTTTCCCGCAGAGTTCCCATTTGGAAAATGCGGGACGAATACACGGCAGAAGTGATCGACACGCTGGAAAGCACCTTCGGAGAGTTGAACGACAAGGAAACCCTTGCCGTTGCCATCGAGTCGGCGGCGAGAAATGCCGTAGAGGACAACATCCCCGACTATCTCCCCGACCTTCTTTACAGCGTGAAAGACAGCTTCCTGGACGGCGTATCCAAAGAAGAAATCACCCACATTTTCAAAACGGCGGTGCGAAATAGCGTCGCCTATATGACGATGACCCGCCTGGGCATTGAAGCCGGAGAATACTTTGAACCCGATGATCTTCGGGATGTGGTGAATTTTACGACGCCTGCCACGCTGAACGCCCTCGGCTATGCCACCAGCGATATTGCGGAGATGGGACTTGCGGAGATTTCCCGTACCATTCTTGCCCTCGACCGTCAAAATCGCATAATTGCAGAGAAAACCAAAGCCGATTACAATGTAGGCAAAGAAAAAACCGAAAGGAGTCCTGACGATGAACGAGATCACTTACACGATGCAGGGGGATTATCTGCTCCCCGATCTGACAATGCCGGAGCAGCCGGAGTTGTCGATGGGCAGGTACGCCCGGATGCGGAAGAAGTTCCTGAAGGAGCATCACAAGGTGCGCTACTACAACCTGCTGACGAGCTGCGCCCTGAACGAGCATCTGAACGACACGGAGCGCAGAGCGAACGAGATGGAACAGATGCTGACGGAGCAGATGGCAGCGTCGGAGGGCGTGACGGAGAGCCTGAAAGTGACGGATATGATGAGCTGGGTTCGGAAGATGAACAGTATCCGGAGCCGGGTTCAGGAGATCGTGATGGCGGAGGTAATCTTCGCTTAGACTACTACGACCGAAGCCACGAGGATAAAAGCCTGCCGTTCTTTGGCGGCGATGATACGATTCGTGAGATCCTCGGCACCACGCCGCACCTGAAAGCTGGCAAGGACGAGATACGGGCATTCTATGAAGCGACTGCTGATAGAGATGCCCGTATTTCTTATATCAAGCGCATTTTCAACAACGACTACACCGAGGTCATTCTGAGTGACGGTCGGCGTGTGGGCTACAAAACCTATCAGAATGTGTTGCAGCTTTGGGAGGGCAGTTATCTCTCCCGCACGGCACAGAGTTTCTATGATTGGGGCGTGATCGTCCAGCATTTTGAAGCGATGCGGCTGCTTGGGGAGTTGCAGGACACGATGAAGCCATTGCCGTCCATCGACGGGCAGTTGAGCTTGATGACAGCAGGAGCAGAGGAACGAAAGCCCTCTGCTTTTACTTTCTCTCAGGAGATAATCGACGCTGTTCTCACCCGTGGCAGCGGCATCTCTGAGGGAAAAATGCGAATCTATGAGCAGTTCCAAAAGAGCCTGTCTGCAAAGGAAAATGCCGACTTTCTGAAAAATGAATACGGCTGGGGCGGTGCTTATCCCGTAATCGTCGGAGCCGGTATTGATGAGCAACACGACGGTAAGGGTATCCGTATTTCTAAAGGCATCGGAAGCGATAAACCTCATATCGACCTGAAATGGAGTCAGGTGGAGAAGCGTATTGCCGAGCTGATAAAACTCGACCGTTACCTGAACCCCAAGGAAAAGGCACAGTACCCTGAGTGGCTGCAAAGGCAGGAGGAACGCCGTGCAGCACTTGCCGAGGAACGAAGGAACAGAGAAATCTTGTCTACCGCACCTTCCGAAAAGGAGGAGCCGAAAAATGAGCGATATGAATACCATCTTGGCAGCACCGTCTATCTCGGCGCAAACGAGTATGAAATCCTGTCCTTTGATGATGAGCGTGTGATGCTCTATGATACGCAGTTTCCGCTTTTCAACAAGGAAATGACGAGAGCTGAGTTCGACAGCAAGGTGCAGGAGAACCCGCTGAACGACCATTTGAAGGTCGCTAAAAAACAGCCCGAAGAAAAGGCGGTCGAGTTCGACATCGGGATGGGTTATCTCGGCAACGGACTGACCGTTTGGAACCGAGCCGTGGAGGTCAATGGGGACTATCAGAACATTGCCCATATCTCCCCCGAAGGTGAGATCACTTTCTATGTGCAGGACTTGCCGCAGAGCATTGTGGAGCGTATCAGACAGACGGCAGAAAGAGAAAAGCCAAAGGATGCTGCTTTGCCGGAGTTCTATCAGGCGTATCTTAAAACCAAAGCAGACAATCCGAGTAGCCTTTTGCTGTATCAGGTGGGTGACTTCTTTGAATCCTATGCCGAGGACGCAGAGGTCGTCGGGTCTGCTCTTGACTTGACGCAGACGACCCGTGTCGTCGATCACAACACTCGTGTCCCTATGGTGGGATTTCCGCAGCACCGCTTGGAAACCTACCTTACAATGCTGACCGACAGAGGGTACGATGTAACGGTCAACGCTTTGGAGGACGGTAAACGCATTACCCGCACCGTGGTTTCCACCACGAAGGAAGCACCCATCGAGTCCAAACCTATCGGCAGGATCGACTATCTCGGCACGGACGGCAAGGTCGGTGAAAGCATCGAGTACACCAGCCCTTATAGTTTCGAGAAGGACATTAAGGAGGAAAACTACTACGGTGTGCCGATGAGCATTGTTCTGTATAAGGACAAGGACGGCAACACGATTCCCTATGACTTTGTTACTCGACTTGACCCACCTCCCAAGGGCTTTGAGATCATCGACAGCCCGTATTTGCCGGAAAATGCTCTGGACAAGGCGAAGCATCTCATTGATGATTTTTGCCGTGAGGAGTATCAGCGTGAGGACGGTGCGGACTACACCGATCTTACCAATGTAGGTATTGCCTACACCACCACAGAGGATGACAAGCACGAGATTCAGGCAAGGGTCAACCTTGTGGATTTCCGCATCGAAACTCTTGCAGACGGCAAAGTCGTCCGCAGTGAGCAGTATGCGTCCATTGAAGAACTGACCGAAAAAGGATTGCAAGCATTGTCTTTTGACGACCTTGTTTATCTCTCCGAGGAAGAACTTGCACAGGTGGAAGCACCCCTTGCACCCGCTTGGGAGCATCCGAAGAAAAGCCGGGTGCAGACCTTTGATACTCATCCCGAAATCCCAATGGCAGACCGTCATACCTTTGATCTTGCTTCTCACGAGGTCGAGGAGGTCAACAAGAAAGAACGCTTCCACCGCAACTATGCGGCGATCACCGTTCTGAAAAGGTGTCAGGAAGAAAACCGCTTCGCCACACCGGACGAGCAGATCATCCTCTCTAAATATGTGGGCTGGGGCGGTATTCCCGAAGCCTTTGATGAGCGAGCCGGTTCTTGGCAGACAGAGTTCGGGATGCTGAAAAACATCCTGACGCCGGAGGAATATGCTTCCGCAAGGGAAAGCACTCTGACCGCTTTCTACACGCCGCCAACGGTTATCAATGCCGTGTATAAGGTGATGAAACAGCTTGGCTTCCGTGAGGGCAACATCTTGGAACCGTCCTGCGGCATCGGGCATTTTATCGGTATGCTTCCCGAAGAAATGAAGGAAAGCAAGATCTACGGTGTGGAGCTGGATACGGTTTCTGCCGGTATCGCACAGCAGTTATATCAAAAGTCCTCTATCGCCGCACAGGGCTTTGAGGAAACCAACCTCCCCGACAGCTTCTTTGATGCCGTTGTAGGTAATGTACCTTTTGGTGATTTCAAAGTTTCCGACAAGCGTTACGACAAGCATAAATTCCTCATCCACGACTTCTTCTTCGCCAAGTCCTTGGATAAACTCCGTCCGGGCGGCGTAATGGCTCTTATCACCAGCAAGGGAACGATGGACAAGGAAACCTCCGCTGTCCGCAAGTATATTGCTCAGCGAGCCGACCTGCTTGGTGCTATCCGTTTGCCTAACAACACCTTTAAGGGTAACGCCGGAACGGAGGTCGTTTCGGACATTCTTATTCTGCAAAAGCGTGACCGCATTGTGGATATAGAGCCGGATTGGATACAGCTCGGCACGGATGAAAACGGTATCCTGATGAACAGGTACTTTGTTGAGCATCCTGAAATGATCCTCGGAGAGATGAAAATGGTGTCGGGGCGTTTTGGTCCCGAAGCCACCTGCGTCCCTTACGAGGGGGCAGACCTTGCCGAGCAACTCGGCGAAGCCGTTTCCAATATTCACGGTGAGCTGACCGCATATGAGGTGGAGGATGAGCTTGCAGAGGAGGACAATTCCGTTCCCGCAGATCCCACCGTCCGTAACTTCTCCTATACGGTGCTGGACGATAAAATCTACTTCCGAGAAAACAGCCGTATGGCTCCGGTGGAGGTATCCGCTACCGCAGAGAACCGCATAAAGGGTATGATCCGCATCCGTGATTCGGTCAGAATGCTGATTGAATTGCAGACGGAGGATTACCCCGACTCGGAAATTAAAGCAGAGCAGGAGCGATTAAACGCTCTTTATGATACCTTTTCCGAGCAGTACGGACTTATCAACAGCCGTGCCAACATCTCCGCATTTTCGCAGGACAGCTCCTTTTCTCTGCTCTCGGCTCTTGAGGTCTTGGGCGATGAGGGGCTGCTCGAACGAAAGGCGGATATATTCTACAAGCGAACCATCAAACCACACACCCCGGTCACTTCCGTAGATACCTCCAGCGAAGCACTTGCCGTTTCTATGGGCGAAAAAGCCCGTGTGGATATGGATTATATGTGCGAGCTGACCGGCAAGACCGAGGAAGAAATCTTTGCAGACTTGAAGGGCGTTATCTTTCTGAACCCGATGTACGGGTACGGCAATTCCACGCAGGCAAAGTACCTGATGGCAGACGAATACCTCTCCGGCAATGTCCGTGAAAAGCTGGCACTCGCCCGAAAGTCAGCGGAGCTTTACCCCGAAGATTACACAGTCAATGTGGAAGCACTGGAACGGGTGCAGCCCAAAGACCTGACCGCCAGCGAGATCGCCGTTCGGCTTGGTGCTACTTGGCTGCCGACCGAAATTGTCGAACAGTTTATGTTTGAGTTCTTAGGAACACCGAGGTACGCACAGTGGAACATCAAGGTTCATTTCTCTGCCTATACCGGCGAATGGAACATTGAGGGCAAGTCCTATGACCGCAGCAATGTGAAGGCATACAGCACCTACGGTACGGGGCGCATCAACGCCTACAAAATCATCGAGGAAACACTGAACCTTAAAGATGTCCGCATCTTCGACTATGTAGAGGATGCCGAGGGCAAAAAGAAAGCCATCCTGAACAAGAAGGAAACGGCGATTGCACAGGCAAAGCAGGAGCTGATCAAGCAGGGCTTTCAGGATTGGGTTTGGTCTGACCCTGAACGCAGAGAACGGCTTTGCATCCTTTACAATGAGAAATTCAACAGCCTGCGTCCCCGTGAGTACGATGGAAGCCACATCGTTTTCAGTGGTATGAACCCGGAAATCGAGCTTCGGGAACACCAAAGAAATGCGGTGGCGCACATCCTCTACGGCGGCAATACGCTGCTTGCACACGCCGTGGGCGCAGGGAAAACCTTCGAGATGGTTTCGGCGGCGATGGAGTCCAAAAGGCTCGGATTGTGCAGCAAATCCCTGTTTGTCGTACCCAACCACCTCACTGAGCAGTGGGCATCGGAGTTCTTACAGCTCTATCCCTCAGCCAATATTTTGGTGGCAACGAAGAAAGACTTTGAAACCAAGAACCGTAAAAAGTTCTGCGGCAGAATTGCTACCGGCGATTACGATGCCATCATTATCGGGCATTCGCAGTTCGAGAAAATACCGATGTCCATTGAACGGCAGCGGGCGATCCTCGAACAGCAGCTTGATGAGGTAACGGAGGGCATTGCGGAATTGAAAAAGAACCGTGGAGATAACTTCTCCGTAAAACAACTGGAGCGCACAAAGAAATCTGTCAAGCAGAAGCTCGATAAGCTCAACGACCAATCCAAAAAGGATGATACAGTGACCTTTGAGGAGTTGGGTGTTGACAGACTCTTTATCGATGAGAGCCACTACTATAAGAATTTGTTTCTCTTTACCAAAATGCGAAATGTAGGCGGCATTGCTCAAACCGAAGCGATGAAATCCAGCGACCTCTTTATGAAATGCAGGTACTTGGACGAGCTGACCGGAGGGCGTGGGACAGTGTTTGCGACAGGAACGCCGATCTCCAATTCGATGGTCGAGCTTTACACCATTCAGCGGTACTTGCAGTACAACACCCTTGTTCAGAACAACTTGCAGCACTTCGATGCCTGGGCTTCCACTTTCGGAGAAACCATTACGGCAGTTGAACTTACACCCGAAGGAACGGGATACCGAGCCAAAACACGCTTTGCCCGCTTCTACAATTTACCGGAGCTGATGGCGATGTTTAAGGAAATCGCAGACATCAAAACAGCGGATATGCTTGACCTGCCAGTGCCGAAAGCGGTCTTTCACAACATCTCGGTGAAGCCCTCTGAAATCCAAAGGGATATGGTTGCGGGGCTTGCGGAAAGAGCCGAAAGGGTGCGGAACGGTATGGTTGATGCAAGAGTGGATAATATGCTCAAAATCACAAACGACGGCAGAAAGCTCGCCCTCGATCAGCGGCTTATCAATCCGTTGCTCCCTGATTTTGAGGACAGCAAGCTCAACGCCTGCGTGGACGCTATGTTTGAAACTTGGGAGCGTGGCAGAGAGAAGCGGTTGACCCAGCTATTTTTCTGCGACCTGTCTACGCCGAAAAACGACGGCTCCTTCAATGTCTATGACGACATTCGACAGAAGCTGATTGCCCGTGGTGTACCCGCCGATGAAATAAGGTTCATCCACGAAGCAGATACCGAAACAAAGAAACTGGAGCTGTTCAAGAAGGTACGCCGAGGGGATGTCCGCATCCTGATGGGCAGTACGCAGAAGATGGGAGCCGGTACGAATGTGCAGAACAAACTTGCCGCATCCTCCGATCTCGATTGCCCGTGGCGACCCTCCGACTTGGAACAGCGGCTCGGCAGAAGTATCCGGCAAGGCAACGAAAATGCAGAGGTTCACATCTACCGTTTCGTGACGGAAGAAACCTTTGATGCCTACTTGTATCAGCTCGTGGAAGGCAAGCAGAAGTTCGCTTCGCAGATAATGACCAGCAAATCGCCGGTGCGCTCCTGCGAGGATATTGACGAAACCGCACTGTCTTACGCTGAAATCAAAATGCTGGCGACCGGCAATCCCCACATCAAAGAGAAGATGGACTTGGACATTCAGGTTCAGAAGTTACGGCTCTTAAAGTCCAGCTTCCTTTCCGAAAAATATGCTTTGGAGGATAAGATCATCAAGTTCTATCCGCAGGAGATCGCACGGCGGGCTGATGTAATTGCGGGATTAAAATCCGATATGGAAAGAGTGGCAGAGCACCCGAAGCCGTCTGATGAAACCTTTGTTGGTATGACGGTCAAGGGTGCTTTCTATTCAGAGAAAGCGGATGCCGGCAACGCCATTTTGGAGGCGTGTAAGGCAATGACGAATCCCGAACCCATTCCCCTCGGTGAGTACCGTGGCTTTACGATGGAGCTGTACTTTGAAGCAAGAGAATACAAGGTGCGGCTTAAAGGCGAACTTGGTTATCCCGTAACCCTCGGCACGGACACCTTCGGCAACATCACCCGTTTGGATAATGCGCTGGAGGGACTTCCAAAGCGTTTAGAGATGAACGAAATGGAGCTGGATAACCTCAAAAAGCAGTTTGAAACTGCGAAGGTCGATGTGGAAAGACCGTTCCCGCAGGAGGAAGAATTGAAAGCCAAGACCGACCGGCTGAACGAACTCAACGCCCTGCTCAATGTGGATAAGCGTGAGAACGAGATCGTCGGCGGTGAACCCGATGAGGGTGATGAACCGCCCGAAAAGAAACCGAGGGACTTGGAAAGATAGCCGAACCTCTTGACAACCGTTATCATATATGATAACATTATAATGGATCAGAAGGGAGGGTTTTGTATGACCGAAAAGGAACTGCTGGCGGCAAGGCAAAGCATTGTGCAGAAGCTGACGCAGGCAAGACTGGAAAAAGGATTGTCGCAGGAACAGCTTGCAAAGCGCATCGGAACCCAGCGTTCCAACATTTGTCGCATCGAAAAAGGAACGCAAAACCTCTCCCTTGACCTAATGCTCAAGATCGCAGAGGCGCTTGACAAGGATGTGTCCGTAATGCTTGAGGAAAGGAGCAGCACAATGGAAAAAGTATATAGCCTGCGCCTTTATGATGAAACACTGCTGACCTTCACGCTGGAGGAAAGAGGCTTGGAGGGCTTGCAGGCGACCATTCTTCACACCGAAACGGCGAAGCAAAAGCTGTTTCCCCTCGACTTGGAGCTGACAAACGAGGGCGTAGTGAAGTGGCTGGAACGACGGGTAATTCCGAAGAACCGGCAGTTTGTAGATGAAATCTTAAAGACGCTGGGGCTGAGCGTAAACAACACGAAGGGCATCATGGATGTCTGTATGGGGCTGTCCCTCAACGACAGCTATTGGGTCGTCCCCGCCGACTTTGACGGCAAGTATGCCGATTACAACCTCTATGAAAACCGCTTCTCCGAAGCACTGTCGCTGGTGGCTTATACCGGCGTGGGAGGCAGTCGGGAGGCATTCTCCACATCACCGGAGCTGACTACCAACGGTATGCTGCGGAAGGCTTGGAGGTTCGTGGAGGATGACGGCATCTATCTGTATAAGGGCGGCACGGAGGGCGCTGCGAACACCGGAAACGAGCCGTACAGCGAGTATTATGCCTGTCAGATCGCAGACAAAATGGGCATCGGCTGCGTACAGTACGACTTGGAAAACTGGAAAGGTATTCTTGCTTCCAAGTGCCGGCTGTTCACGGATATTGATACCTCTTTCGTCCCTATCGGGCGTATTCTCCGCAAGACGACGCTGAAAGCCTGCCTTGATTATTACAAGACCTTGGGCGACGAGTTCTACGAGCAGCTTTGCAGTATGCTGGTTTTCGACGCCCTGATTTACAACGAGGACAGACACTTCGGCAACTTCGGCTTGCTGCGGAACAATCACACGGGCGAAATTATCGCCCCTGCACCCATCTTCGATAACGGCTTGTCGCTGTTCAACTATGCAATGCCGGATGATTTCAGGAACCTGCGTGCGTATGCAAAGACCCGTTCCAATCCCTACCGCATTTCCTATGAGGATGTGTGTAAAGAGGTAATGGGTGCAAAGCAGAAAGCGCAGCTGCGGCGAATGGTGGACTTCAAGTTCACCCGTCATCCGTCCCTCAATTTGCCGGAGCAGCGGTTGACAGCCATTGAAAAACAACTTGGAGAGCGCACAAGAGAGCTGCTCTCCATTCCGGTTCAGAGAAGTGCAAAGCGCAAAAATGAGCCGGAAAGATGATCCGTCTGCGGTATGGGAGCAACCCCATACCGCAGATACTTATCAGCCGCCCATACAGACCGGCATGAGATTCCCGTAAAAAATACCACCTATGTTCCTAAAACAACCACCTATCGAGAATCGGTAGAAATCGGTTCTTGATTTTCCTATACTGTAACCGTAGCGAGGAGGTGAACCGATGCAAATTGAAATCAAGATAGACGAAAAATGCAAAGAGCCAAAAATCATCGTGATGACGGACAAAATGACCGATGAAGTCAATGCAATCATAAAAAGATTGTCAGACGAGCAACCGCAGGTCATTGCCGGCTTCAGGGAGGATGTGGTCGAGGTTCTGGAACCGTCTGAGATCTACCGTGTTTTTGCCGAATCAGGTAAGGTATTTGCCGAGACGAATCACGGCGAGTATGCGCTCCGCCTGAGGCTATACGAGGCGGAACAACGGCTTGACAGCAAGACTTTTGTCCGAATATCAAACTCGGACATTATCAATCTGAGAAAGGTCAAGAGCTTTGATTTGAGCTTTGTCGGGACAATTTGCATTACGCTTTCAAACGGTACGGTTACTTATGTTTCACGGCGATCCGTCGCCAAAATCAAACAACTGTTAGGAATATGAGGTGGTAGAAATGAAGAAAAAACTGATTGGACGAGGACTAATTGGTTTCCCTGTTGGCATTGCAATCGGATATGTCATTACGGTGATTATCTCAATCTGCATTGGGGATGGCTTTTTCTATCCGGTCACTCCGGAGCTTGTGAATAAAATGGGGAGCGAATTAAATGCGGTTCTCATTCAAACCGGTCTGAGCGGAATAATGGGCACAGGCTTTGCAATGGCTTCGGTTATTTGGGAGATTGATTCGTGGAGCCTTGCAAAGCAAAGCGGGATTTACTTCGCAATTGCTTGCGTGATTATGTTCCCCATCTCTTATTTTGCCAACTGGATGCCCCATTCGACCGCTGGAATTCTGTCTTATGTAGGCATATTCGTAGCGATCTTCCTCGTTGCTTGGGTAACTCAGTATTCTGTGTGGAAAAGGAAGATTAAGAAAATGAACGAAGGCATTAAGGATAATAACGATATGGATTGATCCCGCCGCTCTGCATCCTGCGCCTTGTTTTAACAACAGAATAAACCACATACATAGCCGCTTGGTTCTCAAAAGAAATCAGGCGGCTATTTCTATTTTGAAGGAGGTGTTCTCTATGAACGAAACAGATTACAACGCTCGACTTTGCGAGAAAATGAAAGCCGAGCAGGACAAATACCGGGACTGGCTACTGCATCAGGAGCCGTCTGAAATCCTCAACCACACCTATGAATACACGATGCGGGAGGACATCGTAATGTGTATGGAGGAGCTGGAGCTTGAGCCGGAAAAGGCAAGGGCTTTGCTTCGTTCCCCTTGTCCTCTGAGTGATGTGTATAAGGAGTTCCGGGACAGAGAAACCGAGCATATGGATACCATCCGGGACTCCATCGAAACGGAAGCGGATAAGAGCCTGCAACGGCAGGAGAAGAAACAGCAACGGGAAAGCAGGTGATTTTATGCCGTATATCCCACCGGAGGTGGTGGAACAGGCACGGCAAATCGATCTGCTGACCTATCTGCAAAGCTGTGAGCCGCAGGAGCTTGTCCGCATTTCCGGCAACAACTATACCACCCGCACCCACGACAGCTTGAAGATTTCTAACGGCAAGTGGATGTGGTGGTCACAGCGCATCGGCGGCTATAATGCCCTTGACTATCTTGTGAAAGTCAAGGGCTGTTCTTTTGTAGAAGCGGTCGAAACGCTGATGGGAAAGGCGGCAATGATGCCGTCAATGACAGTCAAGCCTAAGCAGAAAACAGAGCCGAAGGTCTTGCTTCTGCCGGATAAAAGTGCCTCCACAGATAAGATCACAGAGTATCTTTTCGGCAGGGGCATCGACTATGCCATCATCCAATACTGCATTGACAAGGGACTGATTTTCGAGAGCCTACCGTATCACAACCTTGTGTGCGTGGGCTTTGATGAGAAGAATATCCCTCGCTATGCTTCCTATCGGGCAACCAACAACCGCCGTGTTTTGGGTGACTGCTCCGGTAGCGACAAGCACTATTCTTTTCGGATCGCAGACAGCAACAGCGGCACGGTGCATCTCTTTGAGTGTGCCATTGACCTGCTTTCCTATGCGACACTTGAAAAGATGGCGGGCAGGGATTGGCGGAAAGACAACCTTGTTTCCCTCGCCGGTGTGTATCTGCCCAAGGAGAGAATCGAGGACAGCACTACCCCTGCGGCTCTTGTGAAGTACCTCGATGAGAAGCCGCAGATCAAGAAAATCTTCCTGCACTTTGATAACGATAATGCCGGAAGAAAAGCCAGCCTTGCGCTGAAAACTATATTGCCGAGCAAGTATGAAGTCATTGACAGCCCTCCGCCCTGCGGCAAGGACTACAATGACTTTCTTTGTTTCCAGCTCGGTATCCACCGCAACAAAGCCAAAGAAAGGACGAATGAACGATGACTGAGTTCAGTATTTATCAGATCAATATGGACAGGGATACCGCCAATGTGTGCTTCATCGGAATGGAATCCCTCGAAAAAATCAAAGGCACTAAGGATGTCAACGCAGCCGCTTACGACAGAGTTTATGACGGCAAAATGGACTGCATCTCCCTCGAAAACATCTATCAGAAGTTCAATGTTGACCATCCTGCCGACTACAAGGGACGCTCTCTTTCTGTATCGGATGTAGTCGAAATCAGGGAGAGTGACACCCTGAATCCCGGCTTCTACTTCGTGGACAGTATCGGGTTCAAGGCGATTTCTTTCGACAAATCGCTCTGCAAGGAGCCGGTAGAAGCAGGTAGCGGAAAGATTTCCGTCCTGCTTGTGGAGCCGAACAAGTACCCCAAGATGATTGAGATCGACGACACCTTGGAAGCAATGCAGGAGGTGGTCGGCGGCGACATCGAGGAATATATGCCCTTTGAGGATGAGGTCGCCATCATCTGCAATGAGGAGGGCAAGGTCAACGGGCTGACCCCGAATCGTGCGGTTTATGGAGAGCCACAAGCCGTTGAAATGACCTTTGCCGAGATGCGTAGCCGCTTTTGTGAAGCGGAAAATGAGGGCAAAGAGCACCTTTCCGGCTATATCGTTTTCACGCAGGACAGCTTTGACAAGCCATACGATGAGAGGTCAAGAACCTATGGCGTCAGCTCCAACAACAAGGCGTTTCAGGCTGGAATGGGTGGCTATTCCATCTTCGGGTCGTGCCTTGACGGAACTGACCCGTGCGTCAGACTGGACGGTTATATGTTTGGCGAGAACGCTTGGAAAATTGAAAAGTGCTATATGATGGAGCCTTCCCGTGAGATGCTGGACATCATTTGCGGGAAGTTTTTCATTGCCTATGCTCCCTTTGAAGCAGAGAGATTCCAGTCCCTCCCGCCTGACCTTGCGGATAAATACCGTGAGAAATTCAAATACCCCGAACGCTTTATGAGAGTCAACAATGAGATCGTGGCAGTTCCTTTTAAGCCCGTCAGGGCGGACAAAGAACGCTGATCTCAATGAGAACGGGGTTCCCCGAACGCTCTGTATTATCTTAACGAGCAGACTGTTTTTACTCCTACCGGTCAAAAACAGTAAATCGCTCGTTAGGGGAACCCCCTAATACCCCGTGCAAGAAGCACCACACATTTCAAGAGAAAGGATGAAATCCATTTATGAAAAGAACGATCAAGAAGCAGTTTTGGTTTTCCCGTGACGAAGCGCAGGACTTGCAGAAAAAAGCAAAGAAAACCTGCCTGTCTGAAGCGGCACTCGTCCGTCTGCTTCTCCGTGGATATGAGCCGAAGGAGAAGCCCGATGACCGTTTCTACGATGCGATGCGGGAGTTCTCCGCCATCGGCAATAACATCCATCAGATCTCCGTTAAGGCAAATGCCCTCGGCTTTATCGACACGCAGAAGCTGAACAGTGAGTTGGATCGCCTGCACAAGTTTCAGGCAGATATGGAGCGTCAGTTTCTTCGTCCCGGTGAGAGCAACCTGAAATGGCAGTAAGTAAGCTGTGGCCGGTCACGGTTCGCCTTGCGACCGTTCTCGACTACGCTTCCAATCCTGAGAAAATCACAAAGTCCAAGTCCAAGTACAGCGACGCCGATTATCAGGCACTCCGTGATGTAGTCGCCTATGCAAAGGACGGAGAGAAAACAGAACGAGAGCTGTTCTGCGAGGGCATCCACTGTAATCCGCAAACTGCCCGTGAGCAGTTCATCACGGTGAAAGAGCAATTCGACAAGCCGGATGGCATCCAAGCCTATCACGGTTATCTCAGCTTTGAGGAAACCGACATCACACCGGAGCTTGCACAGCAGGTCGGTATGGCGTTCGCAGAAAGAATGTGGGGCGACCGTTTTCAAGTCCTTGTGACCACTCACCTGAATACGGAGCATCTTCACTGCCACTTCGTTGTGAACTCCGTTTCGTTCAGGGACGGCAAGCGATTGCAGAACAAAGAGAAAGCGTGGTGGTACTTCCGCCATATTGCCGATGAGGTCTGCTTGGAGCACGGACTGTCCGTGGTACAGAACCCGGAAGCCTATCAATCGCCCCGCATCCTGACGCAAAAGGACAAAGCCGGTATGCCTACACGCTACAACCTCGCCCGTGCCGCCTTGGATGAAGCCATCGCAATGAGCCACAATCTTCGACAGCTTGAATATCATCTGTCTGAGATGGGATACATCCTCGGCTCCAATCCCAAGCGGAAGTATTGGACGATCAAGGGCAAGGGCGATGAACGCCCCATCCGATTGCACAGGCTCGGTGAGGAATACACCAAAGAGCGCATTACACAGCGACTCATTGAAAACCGTGATAACATCGACTTCGAGCCGTTTCAGCCGAAAACCTATCGACCGAAGCAATACCGGCTCATAACACGGAGCGACAGAATTGGGAAAGTCGGCGGTTTGTATGGGCTGTACCTTTACTACTGCTATCGGCTCGGCTATTTGCCGAAGTACAAGGCAGGACAACAGAATCACACACGAGTTCACTATCTTTTCAAAGAGGATCTGATGAAGATAGATGAACTCACCAAACAAGTCACGCTGCTCGGCAAGCACCACATCGGTACAGACGAGCAGCTTTTTTCATATCAGCACTCGGTCGAGGAGCAGATCAAGACCTTAACTGCCGACAGAACGCACCTCCGAAATGAAATACGAAAAGTGAACATTACAGATGCAGAGCTGTCGCAGGCAAAGGCAAGTATCTCACTTCTCAGCGAGAAGCTGAAAGAACTCCGCAAGGAGGTCAAACTCTGTCAGGACATCGCCGCCCGTTCCAAGGTTATCGAGGAAAAGGTGGATGCAGTCCGAGCAGAGGAAGAAAAATCAAAACGAAAGGAGAACCGCAACTATGAACAACGGCGGTGATGCGGCTGAGCAGGTCGTCAGGCTCTCGCTTGAAGGCTTTGAAGTTGCCGCAAAACTTACAGGCTCGGCGGCAAAGAATGTCGCCCTGCTTCTCGTGTCCGTGCTGAAGCAGGAACAGCAGACCAAAGGCAAGGCACGGCTCACCAATATGATCAAGTCCGGCAAGGAACTGAAAGTCTTTTCTATCCCGAACAAGGACTTGGCACAGTTCACCAAACAGGCAAAGCGCTATGGCGTTCTCTACTGTGTCCTGAGAGATAAGAGCGCCAAGGGAGATGATGTACCCGTGGATATTATCGCCCGTGCAGAGGACGCTTCCAAAATCCAGCGCATTGTGGAACGCTTCGAGATCGGCAAGGTCGATAAGGCGGGCGTTATCACGCAGGCGGAGCAGGACAAGGCTGACCGTGAAGCGGTGGCACGGGAAGTGCCGACCAAAACCAAGGGCGAGATCATCGTGGAGGAAGCAATGGGAAAGCCTTTGCAGAAAGAAGGTCAGTCCCACGAAAACCCTACGGTCGCAAAGACGGAAAAAAGCCCTCCGTCCGAGCGAAGCTCCGAGATCAGCGGTACGGCTACTGACCGGGGTACGGCAAAGCAGGCAGATAAGAAGCCTTCCGTAAGAGAAAAGCTGGAACGCTATAAAGCTGTTGCGAGAGCCGACAAGGAAGCAGACCGTGCCGAGCCTGCGCTTTCCAAGGAGAAAGCCAAGACTCCCGAACCGTCCCGTCAGACGGTTCACACCCAGCCGAAAAAGCATAAGAAATCGAAAGAGAGGTAATCAGCTATGACGAACAATTTCACCCCCAAGAAGTCCGGGACTGCGGCTCGTCCGCAACTCTCCCCGGAGGAATACGCCGCCAAGAAAAAGGCGGAGAAGGATGCCGTGTATCAGATGATCGACGATACCGCTACTGAGATCGTCAGCGACCCCGACAAGTTCAGGGCATATCTCGATACGCAGGCACGAATGGATCGCTACTCTGCCGCCAACGCTCTGCTCATTTATAAGCAGCAGCCGCAGGCGACGCAGCTCAAGGATTTTCGTGATTGGCAGGAGGACGGCGTGAAGGTCAACAAGGGTGCTAAGAGCCTGTCTATTCTTGAACCTGTTGAATACACCAAGAATGACGGCTCTACCGGCATTGCCTACAATGTCAAGAAGGTATTCGATGTGGCGCAGACCAGCGGCAAGAAGCCTGCTGCACCTACCCTTGACCGTGACCCCCGAAAGCTCGTTGCCATTATGCTCGACACGGCTCCCATTGATGTGAGCACTGTGGAGGAGCTGCCTTCTCCCAATATGGGGGCGTTCTATAAGAACGAGGATCAGACGCTTTATATCAAGAGGGACATTGGGAACAGCGTTGCGCTCTGCCAGTGCGTGGCACAGGAGCTTGGTCACGCTCAGCTTGCAATGAACTGCGAAGCATACAGCCGCAGGGATATGGGCTTCTCTGCCGTATGCGTTGGCTATATGCTCTGCCGTAAGTTCGGCGTGGATGTGAAGAACTTCGCCATTGACCGTATCCCGGAGGAGCTGGCGGGCAAGTCCCCCAAGGAAATCCGTGCGGAGCTTTCCAAGACCCGTTCTGCGATGAGCGAGATCGGCTCTCGTGTGTCGGAGGAAATCTACCGTCGCCGTGCTGACAGAAACAAGGAACAGGAAAGATGAGGTGTGAGCGATGAAAGAGGAACGCTATCACATCGCCTTGGACGATTATGAACACGGCGTAGTGATTCGAGCTTTGAACGATACCAAAACCGAACTGATGAATGAGGGTAAATCCACCGATGCCGTGGACGATCTTATCATCAAGGTCGGGTATGCCCCGAAGAAAAAGTTCAAGGTAGTGGAAAGAAAGGACTGCTCCTGTCGTGAATCGAGATAACGACAGACAGACCTCCATCATTCTCGCCGTACTCGGCATCCTGCTGATTGTGTGGCTCGGACTTCTCATTGCACCGTCTGTGAAGGGCGGCTTGCCGGAGATACTGCCGAGCTTGATGAATGTGATGAGCGACCCGTTTCATATAGTGCTTTGCGAGGACAGTGTAAAAACTGTCCTCGTTTTGCTTCTCTGCTATGGAATGGGCATCGGCATCTACTTCTCTACACGCAGGAACTACCGACGCCGGGAGGAACACGGTAGCGCAAAATGGGGCAATGCCAAAGCCGTGGACAAGAAATACCGGCAGAACCCACCGTCCGAAAACAAGCTGATGACGCAGGCAGTCCGTATCGGACTCAACGGCAAGAAACACCGCCGCAATCTGAACACCCTTGTCTGCGGCGGTTCCGGTGCCGGTAAGACACGCTTTTACTGCAAACCGAATCTGATGCAGGCAAACACCAGCTTCGTGATTCTTGACCCGAAAGGTGAGATCGTCCGAGATGTGGGAAATCTGCTGGAGAAAAAGGGCTATGAGATCAGAGTTCTCGACCTGATCTCAATGGAAAAGAGCCACTGCTACAACCCGTTTGTCTATCTCCATTCGGACAACGATGTGCAACGGCTTGTGACAAATCTGTTCAAGAGCACAACGCCAAAGGGGTCACAAAGTAACGACCCTTTTTGGGATACCTCAGCTTCAATGCTGCTGTCTGCTCTCGTCTATTATCTTCACTACGAAGCGCCGGAGGATGAACAGAACTTTGCAATGGTAATGGAGATGCTACAAGCGGCTGCCATCGACAATGAGGAAGATCCACGCCCCTCGCCGCTGGACTGCCTGTTTGCCGATTTGGAGTTGGACAGACCCGACCACATCGCTCTGAAATACTATCGGTCTTACCACACCGGTTCGGCAAAGACTCTGAAATCCATTCAGATCACTCTTGCCGCAAGGCTTGAAAAGTTCAACTTGGAGAGCTTAGCGGCACTGACCTGTACCGATGAGCTTGACCTTGCTTCTATGGGCGAAAAGAAAGTGGCATTGTTTGCTATTATCCCGGACAACGATTCCAGCTTCAATTTCTTGGTCAGCATCCTTTATACCCAGCTATTTCAGCAGCTTTTCTTTTCCGCTGATCATATTCACGGCGGCGCATTGCCAATTCCCGTTCACTTCCTGATGGACGAGTTCGCCAATGTCAGCCTGCCGGACGACTTCGATAAGATCCTTTCCGTTATGCGTTCCCGTGGCGTGTTTGTGTCCATCATTCTTCAGAACTTGGCACAGCTCAAGGCACTGTTTGAAAAGCAGTGGGAATCCATCGTCGGCAACTGCGATGAGTTCCTCTACTTGGGCGGCAACGAGCAATCCACCCACAAATATGTGAGCGAATTGCTGGGCAAGGAAACCATCGACACGAACACTTACGGAAAGAGTTCCGGGCGAAGCGGAAACTATTCCACCAACTATCAGATCAGTGGTCGAGAGCTTCTGACCCCGGATGAGGTTCGTATGCTTGATAACCGCTACGCCATTCTGTTCATCCGAGGGGAACTCCCTGTGATGGACTTAAAATACGACATTCTCAAGCACCCCGCCGTTGACCTGACTGCTGACGGAAAAGGCGGCGTCTATCAGCACGGCAAGGTCACAAGTAATGTTGCGACCATTGAGGTGCAGTACCTCGACCCCGATACTCTGCCAGATACAGAGGTATCGGAAACCACCTATGAGCTGTTGTCCGATGAGGACTTCAACTCAGAAACCACCACTACAACTTCAAAATTACGGAGGTAACTACTATGAACATTTTTAAGAAGAACACCGAGAAGCATACCGAAAAGCTGCCTATGACCGGCAAGGTTAAGAAAGGCTTCCGCATTTACTGCACCGCCATTATGGGTGCGGCACTCGTCCTCGGTACTTCGGTTACGGCTTTTGCCGCCAACGACCCCATTACCGTTATCAACAACCTGTCTACCTTTATCTTTGGGCTGATCCGTGCCATTGGTCTTATCCTGTTGGGCTTCGGCGTTGTGCAGGTCGGTCTGTCCCTGAAGTCCCACGACCCCTCTCAGCGAGCGAACGGTTTCCTGACCCTTGCAGGCGGCGTCATCATCACCTTTGCAAAGGAAATCCTCGACCTGATTGTCGGCTAAGAAATTTCACACCGAGGGGTGTTCCCGAAAAATCGGGAGCACCCCTTAACTCTATGAAAAGGAGGTGCTTTTCGTGAGCGACAACTGGGTCGTACAAAACCTTGAAAACGCACTGGAAACTTGGAACGAAAAGCTGGCTGAGATTTGGCAGCTTATTACGACAACGCCGCAGGACTTCAAAGGCGGTGGAATATGGGGCGTGATCGTCAACATCAACGGCGCAGTGCAGTCTATCGGACTTGCACTCCTTGTGCTGTTCTTTGTCGCCGGTATGGTCAAAACTTGCGGCTCGTTCACAGAAGTCAAGAAACCGGAACACGCTCTGAAGCTGTTCGTTCGCTTTGCCATCGCCAAGGGTGCCATCACCTACGGTATGGAGCTTATGCTTGCCCTGTTTAATATCGTCCAAGGCACGATCTCGACGATAATGGGTTCGGCGGGTTTCTCAACACCACAGCAAACAGTCTTGCCGCCTGAATTGATTACCAGCGTTGAGGAATGCGGATTCTTTGAAAGCATACCGCTATGGGCTGTCACGCTCATCGGCGGGCTTTTCATTACCGTGATGTCTTTTATCCTGATAATGACCGTGTACGGGCGTTTCTTTAAGCTCTATATGTACACGGCGCTTGCGCCTATTCCTCTTTCCACCTTTGCCGGTGAACCAAGTCAGAATGTGGGCAAGTCCTTCATCAAAAGCTACTGCGCCGTTTGCTTGGAGGGTGCCGTGATCGTGCTGTCCTGCATCATCTTCTCGCTCTTTGCGTCCTCACCGCCCGTGGTCAATCCCGATGCGGCGGCGGTCACGCAGGTGTGGAGTTATATAGGCGAACTGCTCTTTAATATGCTCGTTCTCGTTGGATCGGTCAAGATGAGCGACCGCATTATCCGAGAGATGATGGGACTGTAAGGAGCGCACTATGAAAAACAACACCAAAATCTATAACCGCTTCAAGGGATTTACCCTTGAGGACTGCGATTGTCGATATTGTCTGTACTATGGCGGCAGACGCAAAGGCAAGGTGAACTGCCTTGCGGATGAATGCGTTTGTGCTGATGAAATCCGTCAGGCTAAGGAAGGCTATCGCAGAGAAAGGAGCAACTAATGTTTTATCAAATTTATAATATCCATCTCCTGAACGGAGAAGTCATTCAGTCAGCGGAGGATTATGACCTCCCTGCCGAAAAGGGATTGGTTGGTATGTTCGAGCGAATGAAAGAAACGGATATTCTGACCGTCAACGATCTGCTTTTGGGTTCAGCGTATATTCCCAAGCGCAGCATCGTTTATATCGCAACCGGCGATGTGGTGGAGGGACACAAGTATGGAAGTAAAAATTAACAGAGAAATCCGCAACTATACGGAGGCAATGTTCTTTGGACTGTCTATGCGACAGTTCATTTTTTCTGTCTGCGCCTGCGTGGTGGCAGTGGGACTCTATTTCCTGCTCAAGCTATATGTCGGCACGGAAACCGTATCCTGGGTCTGCGTCCTGGGCGCGGCCCCCTTCGCCGCCCTGGGCTTTTTCACCTACCACGGCATGGCGGCGGAGCAATTCATCTGGGCGTGGCTGCGCTCGGAAGTGCTGGAACCCAGGGAACTGCGCTTCCGTTCTACCAACACCTACTACGAGATGATGAAGCCGGGAATGGAACACAAGCAGAAGGAGGTATCAAAAGCCAATGATTAAAACGCTTCGCAACCTGCTCAAGCAGGATAAAGAACGATTTGTTGTGCCGAGGGGCGTCCAGGATGTGATCCCCATCAAGGCGATTTACGACGACGGTATTTTTCAGGTGGGCAGAGATAAGTTCTCCAAGACCTATAAGTTCAGCGACATCAACTATGCTGTCGCCAGTCGTGAGGATAAGGAAGCTATGTTCCTTGAATATTCGGAACTGCTCAACAGCCTTGACAGCGGCGCAACCACCAAGATCACCATTAACAACCGCCGTTTGAACCGTGCAAACTTTGAGAAAACCATTCTTCTCCCCCTGAAGGGCGATGCGCTTGACGAGTACCGTGAGGAGTACAATCGGATGCTCCTTGATAAAGCAACCGGCGCAAACTCTATCATTCAGGAGAAGTATATCACCATTTCGGTGTGCAAGAAGAATGTTGAGGAAGCGAGAAACTACTTTGCCCGTGTGGGTGCTGACCTGATCGCCCACTTTGGGCGGCTCGGCAGTAAGTGCGTGGAGCTGGAGCCGGATGAACGGCTCCGCATTTTCCACGACTTTTACCGTGCCGGTGAAGAAACGGAGTTTCGCTTCGACATCAAGGAAACCCGCAGAAAGGGACACGACTTCAAGGATTTCATCTGCCCTGACTCGATGGAGTTCACGGGTGACTATTTCAAGATCGGTGAGCGTTACGGCAGAGTGCTGTTCCTGCGGGAGTACGCTTCCTATATCAAGGACAGTATGGTTGCCGAAATGACCGATCTCAACCGCAATCTGATGATGTCCATTGATGTTATCCCCGTACCCACGGATGAAGCCGTGCGTGAAGCCGAAAGCCGTCTGCTCGGTGTGGAAACCAATGCGACCAACTGGCAGCGTAGGCAGAATGCCAACAACAACTTTTCTGCCCAGCTTCCCTACGACATTGAACAACAGCGCAAGGAGATGAAAGAGTTCCTCGACGATCTGACGACCCGTGACCAGCGAATGATGTTTGCCGTTCTGACGATGGTTCACACGGCGGACACCAAGGAGCAGCTTGACAATGACACAGAAGCTCTGCTTACCACAGCAAGAAAGCACTTGTGCCAGTTCGGTGTTCTCAAGTTTCAGCAACTTGACGGGCTGAATACGGCGATGCCTTTCGGTGTTCGCAAAATTGAGTCGTTCCGTACTCTGACCACAGAGAGCCTTGCGGTCTTTATTCCGTTCCGGGTACAGGATATTTGTCATACCAACGGCGTTTACTATGGTCAGAATGTCATTTCCAAGAATATGATCATCGCAGACCGCCGACAGCTTTTGAACGGCAACGAGTTCATTCTTGGTGTTTCGGGCGGCGGCAAATCCTTTACTGCCAAGGGCGAGATCATCAATCAGGTGCTTGCCGGTGACGCAGATATTATCATCATCGACCCTGAACGAGAGTATTCACGACTTGTCAATGCGATGGGCGGAGAAGTAATCAATATTTCTGCTACTTCCGACAATCACATCAATGCAATGGATATGAATAAGGATTACGGCGACGGTGCAAACCCTGTCATTCTGAAATCTGAGTTCATTATGTCCCTTTGTGAACAGCTTATCGGAGGAACAAATCTTGGAGCAAAGCAGAAGTCTATCATTGACCGCTGTACGGCAAGCGTCTACCGCACTTATCAGCAGAACAACTACACCGGCGAGGTGCCGACCTTGCAGGACTTCCGAGCGGAGCTTCTCAAGCAATCCGAACCCGAAGCGCAGGAGATCGCTCTTGCCATCGAGCTGTTTACCAACGGTTCTCTGAACACTTTTGCTAAGAAAACCAATGTGGACACAGACAACCGACTGATCTGCTATGACATTCTTGACCTCGGCAAGCAGCTTATGCCAATCGGTATGCTGGTCGTCCTCGACTCTATCCTGAACCGTATTACGCAGAACCGAGCCAAGGGCAAGAACACCTTCATCTTCATCGACGAGATCTACCTTCTGTTCCAACACGAGTACAGTGCAAACTTCCTGTTCACCCTTTGGAAGCGTGTGCGAAAGTACGGCGCTTATGCGACCGGTATTACGCAGAATGTGGATGATCTGCTCCAGTCCCACACAGCGAGAACGATGCTGGCAAACTCTGAGTTCATTGTTATGCTTAATCAGGCATCCACGGATAGATTGGAGCTTGCGAAGTTGCTGAACATCTCGGACACCCAGCTTTCCTATATCACCAATGTAGATGCCGGTCACGGACTGATCAAGGTCGGCTCCAGCCTTGTACCGTTTGCCAATAAATTCCCCAAGAACACGAAGCTCTATAAGCTGATGACCACCAAACCGGGCGAGGGTGCTTAACCCTCGCCTTTGGCGTCAAGAAAGGAATTTCAATGAAAAAGAAAATCTGTATGATTCTTATTGCGGTGTTTGTAGCCGTCCTCGGCACGAGCTCCTTTTTTATTATCAATCACTACAAGGAGGCGAATAAGCAAGCCGAGCTTTATGGCGAGCTGGCTGAACTTGTAGACACTGCGGCTCAGACAAATGCCGCAACGGAACCGCTGGAGCAGATTCCATACTCCGAGGAAAAGATGCTTCTGCCGGAGCTTGCAGGGCTTTATCAGCAGAACGGCGATTTGGTGGGCTGGATCAGCATTGCAGATACCAACATCAATTATCCCGTGATGCAGTCGGTGAATGAGCCGAACTTCTACCTGAAGCACGGCTTTGACAAGGCATATTCCGACTATGGCTGTCCCTATGTGCAGGAGGATTGCGATGTGCAGGAGCCGTCCGACAATCTTGTCATCTACGGACACCATATGTCCAACGGTTCGATGTTTGCTCACCTTGAAAAATTCAAGAGCAAAGACTTTTGGAGTGAGCATCGGATGATCACCTTCAACACACTGACGGATAAGCAGGAGTATGAGATCGTTGCCGTATTCCGCACGGTGGTCTACACCGACAGTCCCGAAGCATTCAAGTTTTATCGCTATATAGACGCAGAGAGTGCCAATGAGTTTGACGACTTCATTGCCAAGTGCAAGGAGTTGTCCTTCTACGATAGCGGCGTGACCGCCGAATACGGCGATAAGCTCATTACGCTGTCCACCTGCGAGTACAGTCGCAACAACAGCCGTCTTGTGGTCGTGGCGAAACGCATAACGGAGGACGGTGGTGCGGATGCTGCCAAGACTCACGCCGAAGCAACGGCAGAGGGCGAACGCCCTAATTAAGCGCCTTTGTGCCAATTATGACAACGGCAACTGCCTTGCGCTGGATGACGGAGAACCCTGCGCTTGTGTGCAGAGCATCTCATACTCACTTCTCTGCAAGTATTTCCGCAAAGCTGTTTTGCCGGCAGAGCCTTTGCTGGAAGCGGATATTCTCGGCACACGCTTTGAAAAGTGCGTGTCCTGCGGTGCGCCGATTATCAAAAAGGGCAACCGAAAGAAATATTGCGAGAAGTGCGCTCAAAGAGCTTACAAAGCTCAGCAGGCAGAGTACGCAAGAAGAAAACGGGCAGAGTCGAAAAATAGGCACTGAAAAAGCCAGCAATATCAAGGCTTTTCAGCTCCCGCACTTTGAGGGGTAAGGTGTTTATACCTTTACCCCTCGTTTTTAATTTAGGGGCGTTTGGGTACGCCCCGGAAAGGAGGGTTCAATGGCTGATATTAAAACGAGAGATGTCGTGAAAGGCACGATCAAGAAAATCGACAAAGCGGCAATCGCCGCAGACCGTATGCGCTCCGCCTATGTGCAGACGAAGGAAAAGGCAGAACACACAACGCATCCCGATGAGCATAACGCCGAGGAGTATGCTTCCGACCGAGTGGAAGGCGGTGTTGACCGTATCACGCACGAAGCGGCGCACCAGTTTGATAAGCAGGGGCGCAAGGGACTGGAAGAAACGAAACGGAATGTGACCAAAGCAAAGGACGGTGTTCAGAGGTTCCGGGAAAAGCGGGCGGCTGAGTCAATGAAAAGGCAGACTGTCCGCATCTCCGGGAATAAGACCATCAAGGCGGTCGAGCAAACGGAAAAGACGATCAAACAGTCCGCCGGTTCTGCCGGTAAGAAAACCATCAAGACTGCCGGGAAAGGTGCAGCCAAAGCCGCACAGAGGTCGGTCAAAACCACGAAAACGGCAATCAAGACCACACAGCAGGCGGCAAAGACGGCGCAGAAAACCGCACAGGCTACGGTGAAAGCATCGCAAAAAGCTGCACAAGCCGCCAAAGCCGCAGCCAAGGCAACAGTTGCCGGTGTAAAAGCTGCCGTAAAAGCAACGATTGCCGCAGTCAAAGCGATCATAGCGGCGACAAAAGCACTGGTCGCTGCTATCGCCGCAGGCGGCTGGGTTGCCGTTGCGGTCATTGTCGTGATTTGCCTGATTGCTCTGATCTGCGGCTCTGTTTTCGGGGTGTTCTTCTCCGGTGAGGACTCCGGCACGGGAATGTCGATGCAGACAGCCGTGCAAGAAATCAACGCTGATTATGACGCCAAGATGGAAGCGGAGAAAAACTCCGTAGCCTATGACAATATGGAGATCAGCGGCGGTCGAGCCGTGTGGAAGGATGTGCTTGCGGTCTATGCGGTAAAGACCAATACAGACAAGGACAACCCGCAGGAGGTTGCCACGATGGATGAGAGCAAGAAGCAGATCCTCTCGGACATCTTTTGGGAGATGAACTCTATATCCTCCCGCAGTGAAAGCCACTCGGAAACGGAGATCACCGAAACGGACGACGGAAACGGCAACATCGTTCAGACGGAAACGACAGTTACAAGGACAACGCTATATATCACCGTTTCTCATTTGACGGTGGATGAGATGGCTGACCTATACGGCTTTGACGCAGAACAGCGGGAGTACCTTGCCGAGCTGCTCAAGAACGAGAACAACTCTATTTGGGCAGCGGTACTTTACGGCATCCGATACAGCGACGATCAGATTGTCACCGTGGCGCTTTCGCAGGTCGGCAATGTGGGCGGCGAGCCGTACTGGTCTTGGTATGGTTTCGGAAGCCGTGTGGAATGGTGTGCTTGTTTTGTAAGCTGGTGTGCCGATCAGTGCGGCTATATTGACACCGGGGTTGTACCTAAATATGCAGGCTGCGTGAACGGCGTCCAGTGGTTCAAAGATCGAGGACAGTGGATCAACGGTTCTGCCGAGCCTATCCCCGGAATGATTATTTTCTTTGATTGGGATAACAAAGGTTCGTCGGGTCCGCAGGACGGACAATCTGACCACACCGGTATTGTTCAAAAAGTCGAAAACGGTATCGTTTATACCGTTGAGGGAAACTCCGGTGATAGCTGTCGGGTAAACCAGTACAGCGTAGGTCACTACGAAATCCTCGGATATGGGGTACCGCAATATTAAAATAGGTGGCTATGGGCTTTATTGTCCCATAGCCACCTATTTTTCTTTTTTGTTTAGAATTTGATCCGGGATAATTGAGGTATTCAGCAAATCACCCGGTTCAACCTTCAGTGCGTCAGCGATATTAAATAGAACCTCTACGGAAAAGGGTCTGACGATATTCGGCGCTTCGATTGCGCTAAGATGCGAACGGCTCATCATTGCCTCTGCCGCAAGCTGCTCCTGCGACATTCCTCGCATTTTACGAAGAACTGAAATTGTGATTCCCAGTTGAATAAATCTATCTCTATTTTTGAAGTCAATTTCTCTGCTCATTTGCTCCACCTCGAATCCATAATAATTATATGTTATTCTTCGCTTGCTTTCTGTTCTCGATGTGAAGCTATTGACTTATATATAGAGCAAAAATATAATAATAAGTGCAGATGAACAATGATATGCTCATTTGCTCTACTGTTATTCTTGGTGGTGTTTGTATGACCTGTTGTTTTATCGGGCATAGGAAAATTAAGCATAAGAAGGAGCTTGCAAGTCGATTGCGGGACAATATTTGCTATCTGCTTGAGCAGGGCGTAGCAACCTTTCTGTTTGGAGATCATTCCGAATTTAATACTCTCTGCTACGAGGTGGTTTCAGAACTAAGAGAAGTTTACCCCAAAATTTGCAGAATACACTATCGGACGGATTATCCTGATGCAGACGCTTATACGATGCAGTTCCTATTAGATGGTTATGAGGACAGTATTTGCCCTGACGGAGTTGCTGCTGCCGGGAAAGCTGCTTATGTGGAGCGCAATCAAGCTATGATTCAGGCAAGTGACTTTTGCGTCTTTTACTTTAATGACGAATACCTTCCGGAAAGTCGAAAAGAGTCGAAAAAAGCAATAACAAGCTATCAGCCCAAAAGCGGAACCAGGCTTGCCTTTGACTATGCAAAAGCGAACGGAAAAACAATCATAAACCTATACACAGAAGATGAACATCGCAATTAAGCATCGAATCTGTTGGGATTTGACTTCTTTGTAACATTTATATCCGAAATCCCGTGCTTTACAATAAACACCTTTTGAGTTATTTGCATCATTGGAGCAGCCGGTGACGGCTGCTTTTCCTTTACGCTGATTAAAGGTGATAAAAAAGATGCCATCCGAAAGGGTGGCATCTTCGTTATTTGTCGCATCTGGTTTTTTCTTTGGAGTAAATGTCGATGTTAGAGGTGCAGAGAATCATTCAGAGGGGGCATGATCTTTCGTTTCTGTGTCGCTGCTCGCTTTCTTCCGGGGCTTCATGCCCCAAAAGACTACATTCATCACAATCACGATCAGCGCGACCACCGCCATGGACACCCAAAAGCCCATGTTCAGCCCGAACAAGTCCGCTGTTCCGAACAGCGTCATCCAAATATCCTTCCAGTTCATTGTGAATACCTCCTTTTACAGCAGCTCGCCGTAGTGACGAACATAGGCTTTTTTCAGACTGGTCGCCAGCACCATGTAGAGCAGGATGCAGGGAAGCAGATAAGCAAAATAGGCAGCGGGCAGCGCAACAAATCCCAGCGCCGTACCAAAGGGCGTGAAGGGGATCACCGTCAGTACCGCAATACCGGTCATGGTCAGCAGCGTCACGGGAGCAGAGGCGTGGCTCTGAATAAAGGGAATCTTCGGGGTACGGATCATGTGAATGACCAGTGTCTGACTCCACATGGATTCCACGAACCAGCCTGCTTGGAACATTCCGATGTACTGTGCCTGCACAGCCGCCAGCTCTGCGCCGCTGTAATGGGCAGCCAGATCGTTAAACAGGACGCCGCCGGATACGAACAACGGGCAGAACACAAAGTACATGAAAATATAGGTGGTAAAGTCGAAGATGGAGCTGGTAGGCCCAATCCAGAGCATGAAGTTGCCCACGCTGGAAGCGTCCCATTTCCGGGGCTTTGCGATGAACTCCTCGTCCACATTGTCCCAAGGAATTGCCGTGCAACTCAAATCGTAGATCAGATTCAGGAAGATGAGATGCACGCTCATCATGGGCAGGAAGGGCAGCAGTGCCGAGGCCGCCAGCACCGAGAACATATTGCCGAAGTTGGAGGATGCCGTCATCTTGATGTACTTGATCATGTTGGCGTAGGTCTTGCGTCCCTCAATGATGCCCTGCTCCAAAACCATCAGGTCTTTTTCAAGGAGAATGATGTCCGCCGACTCCTTCGCCACATCCACGGCGGTATCCACAGAAATGCCGATGTCAGCGGCTTTCATAGCGGCAGCATCGTTGATGCCATCACCCATGAAGCCCACCGTATGACCGTTCTCCCGGAGGACGGATACCACGCGAGCTTTCTGATTGGGGGTCAGCTTGGCAAATACATCGGTGGATTCCGCCGCTTTTGCCAGCTCTGCGTCTGTCATATTTTCGAGGTCAGCGCCCAGTAGCATATTGCGAACCTTCAAGCCCACCTGCTTGCAGATGGTGCGGGTCACCTTGTCGTTGTCGCCGGTGAGGATCTTGGTGGTAACGCCGTGGGCTTTCAGCGCCTTGATCGCGTCGGCAGTGGACTCCTTGGGGGGATCGAGGAAGGCAAGATAGCCCAGCAGCACCATGTCGCACTCATCCTTCACGCCGAAGGCTCCCACCGGGGAGGGGTTGCTTTTCTGCGCGATGGCAAGCACCCGGAAGCCCTTGTCGTTGAGGGCATCCACGGTTTCGAGAATGCGGCTGCGGACAGCATCGCTCAGCGGCTGCACAGCGCCGTCACACTCGGCATAGGTGCAGATGGAGAGCATTTCCTCCACGGCACCCTTGGTCACCATCTGGGTCTTGCCGGTCTTGTCCTGCACCACCGTGGTCAGTCTGCGGCGAGTGAAGTCGAAGGGGATCTCGTCCACCTTCACATAGTTTTCGGACAGGTCAAGAAGCCGGGAATCTGCCGCCTCTTCCTCCTCGGTTTTGCGGATGATGGCAATATCCATCAGGTTCTTATAGCCGGTCTGGAAGTAGCTGTTGAGGTAGGCGTGGCGCAGCACCCGTGTGTCGTCCTCGCCGTTGACATTCAGGTGGTATTCCAGCACCACCTTGTCCTGCGTCAATGTACCGGTCTTGTCGGTGCAGAGAATGTCGATAGCTCCGAAATTCTGAATGGAGTTAAGATTTTTGACGATGGTCTGCTTTTTGCTCATGGAAACAGCGCCCTTAGCAAGGCAGGTGGTCACGATCATGGGCAGCATCTCCGGAGTCAAGCCCACGGCGATAGAGATGCCGAAGAGGAACGCATCCAGCCAGTCGCCCTTGGTGATGCCGTTGATGAAGAACACCAGCGGAACCATGACCAGCATAAAGCGGATCAGCACCCAGGAAACAGCGTTGACGCCCTTGGTGAAGCTGGTTTCCACCGCTTCCCCCGCAATGGCGGATGCCATCGAGCCGAACAGCGTCCGGTCTCCGGTGCAGACCACCACAGCGGTGGCACTGCCGGACACCACATTGCTGCCCATAAAGGCGATGTTGGTATAATCGGTAACGCTCTCACGCTCTGCGCTCACATTGGGCGTCTTTTCAATCGGCTCACTCTCACCGGTGAGGCTCGCCTGACTGACGAACAGGTCCTTTGCGTCCAGAATGCGGACATCGGCGGGGATCATATCCCCTGCGGAGAGATGCACAATATCGCCCACCACCAGATCGTCCATAGGGATCTCAGCCTTTTCCTGCTCTCTGCGGGTAACGGTGCAGGTGGTGGTGATCATTGCCAGCAGCTTTTCCGCCGCATTGCCGCTGCGGGACTCCTGAACGAAGCGGAGCGTACCGGAGATCAGCACCATGGTCAGGATAATGACAACCGTCAGCGGGTCAAAATCCTCCGGGACACTGCCCAAAAGGGAAAAGTGCGGAAACACCATATCTGTCATGGCGGAAACCAGCGCCAAGCAGAACAGAATGGCGGTAAAGGGGTTGATGAAGGCGCCGGCAAGCCGCTTGGCAAGGGACTTCTTCTTTTCGTGGGTCACCTTGTTGCTGCCGAATTTGGCGCGGCTGACGGAGACGGCATCTTCGTCAAGACCCCGCAGGGTGGTGTGCAGGTTTTTCAAAACCTCGTTGATGGGATTGGTCGCCGCAAACTGAATGCGGCGGTTCTGTTCGTCACGGATCACGCTCTTTTGAACCTCCTGACGAACAGCCATACGATTTTCTTTCTTGTTCATGGGTCTTACCTCCTTGATTTTGATAGAGGCAAGGGCAATCGCCGGAAGGACACAGACTCTTTGTGTTCTCCTGTGCTGCTCGATGCCTTTGCGGACTACTGTCAGAGTCCATGTCATTCACCTCACTCGTTCGCAAAATATCTATGTGAAATCGCCATGCGGCGGGTCAGTTCTGATACCGTTTGCTTTTTCCGATATACCACACATCAAACCCGGCAACCACAAGCCATGCGATCATAGCACCCACGAACCAGTGGTCGCCGAACGCAGACCAGAAGCCCTTGAGCAGAAAAATAATGCCGTTCAGGGCGATGACCTCTCCGATGTTTCGGCAAAGGGGTCTGATTTTTATTTTGTCTTTTTCAGACTGGGGCATATTCTTCCACGCTGAAAGGTGTATGTGTCCTTTTCCGCAGGCAAATACAAAGCCCGCCACAGTGAACAGAACGCCAAAAAAGATGCAGGTGAAGTCCATAGGGGATCACTCCTTTCGGTGATTGATTTTCGTAATCTTGTTTTCATATCGGCTTTTCTCTTTCGTTCAAAGCACCTCCCAACCGGCGCTGACCACTTGGGGGATGGCTAATGCCTGTCCAACGATGCCCTCTAACACATTGCTTTTAGGCTTCCCGAAGGAGCAGTATTCAGCAACAATCTCAACCTTGTCGCCAACAACATCGCCGCTCTTCAAATTGTTCAGATATAGCGTCTTGCAGGAGTTACTATTGATCAGCAGCAAGCGAATTTCCTGTTCCGCATTCTCCTGACAGGTAACAGAAATGCGATATTGCTTTTCAGACTCATCTCCCACAGTAAGGGGATTCAGCTTTCTTGCAAGAGGGCGCAGAAGCAGATTGGAACCGATCAGTACAGCGGTGGCGGTAATGGCGATTGCATACATTCCAGTGCTGGCAAGAATCCCGATGGCAGCGGTACACCAAAGGGTCGCCGCCGTGTTCATTCCCCGCACGGTGCCGCTGTCCTTGAAGATCACGCCGCTGCACAGGAAACCGACACCGGATATAATGCTGCTACCTACACGGAACACCTGATCTGAGCCGTAGAGCATAGGGAATAGCGTAAAGAAACTGGTTCCCATACAAATCAGAACATTGATGCGGATACCAGCCGGGTGTCCGGTAAGCTGCCGTTCCAAGCCGATCAGAAAACCGAGCAGCATGGAGAGAGAAATTCTAATAACAAAGTCTGTGTAAATCATAGCAATCGCCTCCCTTCGACCTTGTACAGTATACAAAAATCGCAAGGGAAATCCCATGGTGAAAACCTTGCGATTCCCTTGCGATTTGGCAAGAATTTAGGCGGACGCCCCAGCGCCCGCCTTTCTTTACAGTTGGTCATTCATTTTGTAGCCGATCCCCCAGATGGTCAGGATGTACTTGGGTGCGTCCGGGTCAGGCTCAATCTTTTTCCGCAGCTTACGGATGAACGCCATGATGTTGCTGTCATCCAGCAGATAGTCCTCCGACCATACCGCCCGGTAGATCTGCTCCTTGGTGAATACCTCCCCACGGTTTTGTGCGAGGAAATAGAGAATGTCAAACTCCTTGGGGGTCAAACTGATCTCCCTGCCCGATGAGATGACCCGCCTGCTTTTGGGGTTAATCTCCAACTCACCAATACGCATCCCCTCCGGCGGGGTCAGGGACGGCAGCTCCGCTTCGCCCGCCACACTCAGCAGCAGAGAGTTGACCTCTCCGCTGAGCATATCCCGGATGCCCGAGCGCAGTTCTTCGGCGCAGTCGCTTACCGGCGGCTCCTTCGTCAGCTTTTCCAGCAGCCATGCGGCAAGGGAGGAATCCATGGGGACAAATCCGATGTTCTTTTTCATGTGGGATTCCTCCTTTCAGATCAACTCCCGGTACTTCTTCTGATAGAACACCTTGACTACCGTGGTCAGCAGCATATACAAAAGCGCCACGATCAGAAGAAATCCGAAGTACCAGTGGGGCATCTCCGTCAAGCCGAACAATGATGCCGCCTTGGTAAAGGTAATACCGGTAAACAGGGCGATTCCCGCAAGGGTGGTACACATCACAGGCAAAGATGGTCTGCTCTGCAAGAAGGGAATCTTGCGGGTACGCAGGAAATGGAGAATCAGCACCTGCGTCCACATGGATTCCAAGAACCACCCGGTCTGGAACAGCGCCACATATTGCAGCTGCAAGGCAGGATCGGTGAGGTGCAGATAGGTCATTCCGCCGCACAGCATGGGGCAGAGGACATAGTAGAGGAACAGGAAGGTCGCTATGTCGAACAGCGAGCTGATGGGACCGAAGGACAGCATAAACCGCCCCAGTGTTTTCCCCGACCAGTCTCTCGGGGATAGTGTTTCTTCCTCGTCCACATTGTCCCAAGGCAGGATGATGCACAGCACATCGTACAGCAAATTCAGCAGCAATAGCTGCAAGGCGGTCATGGGCAGGAAGGGCAAAAACGCGCTGGCGCAGACGATGGAGAGGATATTGCCGAAGTTGGAGCTGGCGGTGATCTTGATATACTTGAGCATATTGGTGAAGGTCTTTCGTCCCTCTAAGATACCCTGTTCCAGCACCCCAAGGTCTTTTTGCAGCAGCACCACATCCGCCGCATCCTTGGCAGCATCCACCGCCGTATCCACCGAGATACCCACATTGGCTTCACAGAGGGCGGGAATATCATTGATGCCGTCTCCCAAAAAGCCCACGGTATGCCCGTTCTGCTCCAAGGCAGATACCAGACGCACCTTCTGTCCCGGCGTCAGCTCCGAAAATACATGGACGCTTTCCACCGCTGCGCTCAGTTCGCTGTCAGTCATTTCGTCCAACTCTGCACCGGTCAGCACGGTTTCAGAGGGAATGCCCACCCTGCGGCAGATAGAAACCGCCACATCCGTCTGATCGCCCGTCAGGATCTTCGGCGTGACCTTCAAGCGTTTCAGCGCCTCGATGGACACCTTTGCGGTTTTCTTGGGAGCGTCGAAGAACGCCAAATACCCCACTAAGATCATATCCGCTTCATCGGCGGGGTTGATCTGGTTTTGCTGCCCCACATTTTTTCGCGCCACGGCGATGACCTTCATGCCGTCTTGCAGCATCTCGTCCACCACGGAAGAAACACTCTCTCCGGCGTCCTCCATGGGCAGCACCTTGCCACGGTACGCAACATAGCCGCAACGGGAAACAACATGGGCAATATCGCCCTTCATAATGAGGTGATTTTCCCCGTTTCGGTCGGTCACAAGGGTGCTGACGATCTTGCGGGCATAGTCAAAGGGGATCTCGTCCGCCTTTTGATGCCCAGCAAGGAGCTGTGCAAAATGCACCTCCCGCCTCGGCATGGTCTGACAGGCACGGATGGCGTTGTCAATGGGGTTGCGCACCCCGGAGTGGTAGATGCTGTTAAGGAAGGCAAGATCCAGTACCTCGTCGCTTTCGTTGCCCAGTACATCCATGTAGTATTCCAGCAAAATACTCTCATTGGTCAGTGTGCCGGTCTTGTCCATGCACAATACATCCATGCTGCCGAAGCCCTGCATGGCGTTGATGTCCTTGATAATGGTCTGCTTGCGGCTCATGGACAGGCTGCCCCGCGCAAGGCAGGCGGTGATGACCATGGGCAGCATCTCCGGCATCAGTCCCACCGCCACCGACAGGGCAAAGGCGAAGGATTGCAGCCACTTTCCCCCGGTGATGCCGAGAAGAATGAACACAAAGGGGATCAGCACCGCGATAAAGCGGAGCATGACCCATGCGATGGAGTTCGCGCCCTGCTGGAAAGATGTTTTCTCCTCGGCGTCCGGCTTTGTGAAGCTGCCGTAGAGGGTGTCCTTGCCCACCGCCAGCACGATGCCCTCGCCCTTGCCGCTGATGACCGTGGTTGCCATAAACGCAAGGTTTTCAAGCTGCGTCAATGTTTCGGGACTGCCGTAGCCGAGGGTGCGGCTGTTCTTTTCCAAAATGGCGCTTTCGCCGGTAATGGCGGCTTGGGACACAAAAAGGTCGGTAACTTTGGTCAGCCGAATGTCCGCCGGAACACGATCTCCGGCGGAGAGCAGGACAACATCGCCCACCACCAGCTTTTCCGCCGGTATCTCCAAGAGTTCTCCGCTGCGCCTGACCGTAATGCTCTCGTGGATCAGCCGGTCAAGCTGCTGGGCTGCATTCTTTGCCCGCAGCTCCTGAATGAGCCGGATGGTACCGCTGATGAGGATCATGGAAAAGATGATGATGGCGGTGGATGCGTTGTTGCTGAAATCCGAAGCCAGAAAAACATCCGTCACCAGCGAGATGATACCGAGGATAAAGAGGATGACATTAAAGGGATTGATAAATGCCCGCCGCAACCGACGAAGCGTGGTGTCATTCTTTCGACCCGCAAAGCTGTTTGCACCGTACTTCTCCTGCATGGCGTCTACCTGCTCGGTGGATAAGCCGTCAGGGGACGCGCCGATGTCCTTGTAGATCTGTGCCGGTTCCCGATAGGCGTATTTTCTGATGCGGCTGTCGAACAGCGTTGTCTTGGACACGGACAGTCCCTCCTTTGCTCGTGTAATACTAATATTTTAACACGAATCTGTGAAAGAGCCATGACTATATTCTTGCTTTTTCCTTGCTATTTTGCTTGAAGCAGCATTATGTGTTGAATGTTTTGTACATTCTATCTGTCATATCTAAGAAACTCGTTACAGTGTTCCTGCTGGCGCAAGCGGTAGCCCTGAGAAATCAGAGTATCGGCTTTTAGAGCGACAAGGTTAATATCTGAATTCAATGTCCGTGCGATCTGCTGCGTGTCGTATCCTCTTTCTGCAAGTTCAAGGAAGTCCTCATCTGATAGGGAAATCTGTGCGGCAAAGAGATTGGCTTCGTACTCCATACGGTTGTCCCTCATATTGAAGATCTCAAACTCTTTGAAGCCCCCGACTTTCGTGGCTTCCTCCCGATGTAAAGCATCGTGCCCTAATTCGTGAAGTAGCACGATGTTCTCCATAACCGGATGCAGATCATTTTTGATAAAGATGAAGCGATTACGCATCAAGACTTTATATGCTCCACGCTGTTCATTGAACGGATAATACATTACCTCGATTCCTAATTCCCTTGCTATTCTGAGAGGATCACGGGTTCCGCATTGAGCAACGATAGAGTTTGCTTTTTGTACGATTTCCGAAGTGCTTACATACATCGGCTTCACCCCTTTTCAGTTTGTTCCTGTTTCCATTCTAACACACAATGTGTCCCATAAACGGGACTCAGTCCTGCTTGCCCTTAGAACGGTACTTCTTTGGGGTGTACTTTTTGTTTTTCTCTTTCGCAAGCCAATAGGCATCCATAATGGCTTGCATCATAACATCCATATCATCCTGTGCCAACTCGCCGCCAGTAAACAAACCGGTTACTTCATCTGTGAGCTGTTGCGCTTGTTTGGCACCTCGTGCGCCGTACTGCTCCGCAGCCTGAGCAACGAGCATACCATCCGTACCGAGAAGCTGATCCACGGAAATATTAAGTGCCTTTGCCAGCTTCTCCGCTGCATCCAAGCGAGGACGAGAGGTTCCGCATTCGTATCTCTGTATGGTACGGGGGGAAACACCGGAAACCTTTGCAAGCTGCTCCTGCGTCATATCATTTTTTTCTCTCAGCCCTTTTAATCTGTCGCTGAACTTCATTATCAATTCCCTCCATAAGATTTCTATTTTTAGCAACACGACACTTTTTTCGTCACTTCTTATTGACACGACATTGGTGTCGTGCTATAATCTGAATCACAACAACGACACTTCTGTCGTGTTCATATGATACAACACGACACTTTGGTTTGTCAAGAGGTTTCGCAGAATTTCCAAGAAATAAGGTGATTTAGTTGAGCAGATCAATACTGCATTGCGATATGAACAACTTTTATGCGTCGGTTGAATGTATGCTCGACCCGGCTTTGAAGAAGTATCCTGTCGCAGTCTGTGGTTCGGTGGAAGAACGACACGGTATTGTTCTCGCCAAAAACTACGCCGCAAAAGCCTTTGGGATAAAAACCGGCGATGCTGTATGGCAAGCGAAGCAGAAGTGCAGAAACCTTGTTGTAGTGCCTCCACACTTTGAGGAGTACATCAAATACTCTAAACTTGCAAGAAATGTCTACCAGCGCTACACAGATCAAGTTGAGCCGTATGGAATGGATGAGTGCTGGCTTGACATCAGCGGAACAGACTACACCTTTGGTTCCCCTGAAAAGGTGGCAAATGCCATAAGAGAAACTATCAAGTTTGAGCTGGGGTTGACCATCTCAGTCGGTGTGTCTTTCAATAAGATATTTGCCAAGCTCGGTTCGGATATGAAAAAGCCGGATGCTGTGACGGTCATACCGAAAGACACTTTCCGAGAAAAAATATGGGGACTCCCCGCAGCGGATTTGCTCGGTGTGGGACGGGCAACGCAGCGTGTATTAGATAGCTATTGCATTAGAACCATTGGCGATTTGGCTAAGACCGATCCTGACTTTCTGAACCGACGGCTCGGTAAAAACGGAATTGCCCTTTGGCAGTATGCAAACGGTAATGACCGATCCCGTGTTATGAACGCCGACTTTGTTTCTCCGGTTAAGAGCGTGGGACACGGAATTACTACCATCGAAGATTTGGAGAACGACGAGCAGGTGTGGCCCGTCTTTCTCGAATTGACGCAGGACATCGGACATAAACTCCGTGTCCACAAAAAGTGTGCGGATGGAGTCGCCATTCACATACGGGACAACACACTTTTTTCAAAGCAATGGCAAACGGCATTGGATATGCCTACACAATCCCCAATGCTGATCGCAAAAGCGGCTTTTGCCCTCTTTGAAAAAAGATACGACTGGAGGAACCCGATTCGCTCAGTCACGATTCAGGCAATCAACTTGGTGCCACAGGACACGCCCCGACAAGTCGATTTGTTTATGAACATCGAAAAGATTGAGAAAGCAGAAAGGCTCGACCAGTGCATTGAAACCATTCGCCAGCGGTTCGGCAAGAGCAGCATCCGCAACGGCAATCTTTTTCAAAATCTCCGGATGCCGAGTGAAAAGCCTGAGATTACTATGCCGACCGGGGTGCTTTGTTAAGGAGGTCAGTATGATTAGTACAAGCAGTAACAAGATTGATGAAATTGTTGTGCCTGATGAGATTGAAACCTATGTTTCGATGCCGTCCTGTTTGTTGCAGGGGTGCAGCAATGATCTGATTATCTTCCGTGCAGATGGAGGGAACCATTTCACTCACTACGGCATTTATGAGGGAATGTTTCTTATCTTTGATGTCAGCAAGGACTTCAAGGACGGACGCCTTTCCTGCTATCTGAACAATTCCGGCGATGATCGTCCTAAGTTCAAAGTTTCTGACAAGCCATTGGATGGCTATCGCCATTTGGGTAGGCTGGTTGCCAGTATGAAGAATTATGAGGTGTAAGGATGGAAGAAGAACGGCGCAAGGTATATGTGGAAGTCGATGTTACCCATAAGACGGATGGAACGGCTCGACCCCGAAAAATCAAATTTGAAGATGGTGAGGTCTACGAGATCGACCGTGTAAGGCACTGCTGTCGTGCGGCATCGACCAAGGTCGGTGGAACAGGGCTTCGTTACACGGTGATGATATGCGGTACGGAAACCTTCCTTTTCGATGAAGAAAACGGAAAGTGGTTTGTAGAAGGCAAGAAAAGAGCAGTTCTCTAAGGATGCCACCATTCATCAGCCCTGAAAGCGTCAAGGAACTTAATGAGGTGATGTGCGTGACAAAAGATAATTGGACACCTATACCGATGTATTGCTCCAACTGCGGAGCATTGCTTTACGGATATAGAAATGATGAGGGGAAAATCAAGTATGAGTGCAAAAGGTGCGGAACCGTAGCGGTTCGAGTCCAAAAAGGACGCCGACACGACAAGATTGACCTTTATGCCCCGGAAGGGCAAATCCGATACTATTGATCGGCTAAAAACTGAATACGGCAAAACGACGGAATGGTTGAGGTGAAACAGACTGCGTAATTCCATCTCCAGGTCAATTGCTTTGAACACTTCGGTTGGTTAAACCAAACTTGCTATGCAGATATGAGAGGCCACCGACAAGACAGTAAGCCATAGGCTTACCCTGTCTTGCCGGTGGCTTCTTTTTTCGGCAAGAACAACCGACCAAGGGCTTCCGGCAGAGAAATCTCTGAAAGGAAGCCTTTTTCTATGCTGAACAAGTGGCTCTGCTATATCGCTGCATATCCGTGATCTCCGAATTTTGAATCCGAAAACCAAATTCAAAATTCAAAGGAGATTACGGTAATGAGAAAAATGTACCTTGTCAAAAAGAACCCCGAACTGCCCGCTGACGGCAATAACTGGATCGTAATGAACAGCTTCGAGTTTATGAACTTCGTTAAGACCCCGGAGGGGCAGAAACGAAAAGCGTACTTTGGGCAGTTAGATGCCTGCTCTGTTGACGATGTGATCATCATCGCAGAATGCGGAGCTGAAACCGCAAAACAGTGGCGATCCGAGAAAGATAGACACGATTATCTTGCGTCAATCGAGAAACAGTCCGGGATGACGGTGTTTTCCTATAACACACAGACAACCACAGAAGATGAAATGACTGGCGAGGAGTTGTTAATGGATAAAGACTGTGATGTTGCCGAAGAGGTAATCGAAAAACTATATCTAATGGAATTGCATAATGCGTTAGCGCAGCTAAGTGAGAAGGAGCGGCAGATAATTGCTCTGCTGTATGGAAGCACAAGTATATCTGAGGCTCAGTGTGCATCGAAATTTGGCTGTTCACAACAGAACATACATTACCTAAAGCAACGAGCACTTGGAAAGCTAAAAAAACTCTTAGAAAATTGAAATTCCTCTTTGTTATTTCTGAAAAAAGTTCCCAGTTGGTTAGTGGAGAGCAAAAATCCCACTACCAGATAGGAGCATAGATAATGAAACAGCTAATGATGGTCAAATTCGACTCCCCGAAATGGAGAAAGGTTGATGAGTATAAGGTCGCAAACCCTTTTTTTGATGTCGGTTTTCGGCAGGTCAAGGATGTCGTTGATTTGCGTGTGTTTGATCTGCTGAATATTAGCCGCATCAATAATAACAGGGCTGAAGAAATGCTTCTTTGTATTTACCATCTTCTCCAGCCGGACAGACGGATTGACGAAGGTATTTATAACGACGAGATCGACCAGTATTTCTCGTATCGGGAATGGAAAAAGAAACACCAGCCGTTAAGTAGAGTGACCGTAAGGGAAATCCTCGCAACCGAAGATCTGAATGAGGATGCTTTACTTCGGATTTTTGATGGAGTCACCGCTGCTTTCTACAAATCCGATGAGTACAACAGTCGAGAATATCGTTATTCAAACCTTTCGGAGTTACGCAAGGCTATGAAGCATAAGGAGGGCGGCACGAATGGGAAAGCCCAGTAAGGACTATGCCGTTCCTCTTTGGGAAAAAGCAAACCTCACCGTTTATGAAGCGGCAGCCTACTCAGGTATTGGCGCAGATAAGCTACGAGAGCTGTCCGATAGAGAGGATTGCGAGTTTGTCTTGTGGAACGGCACAAAGCGGCTCATCAAAAGGAAAAAGCTCGATGAGTTTTTGGAAAGAGCCTATTCAATCTAACAATCAACGATGCGATTCGCAAAATCGCATCGTTGTTCCAAACGGTGGTTATCGGTATCCTAAAGCCAAACGAAAATGAAGGAGGAAACCGATATGACCAAGCAGGAAAAAGATAACCGAGTTCCCCTTTGGGAAAGAATGAACCTGACTTTAGAAGAAGCCGCCGCTTACACTGGTATCGGAACGGATAAACTTCGTGAGTTGTCGAATCGTGAGTCGTGTGACTTTGTTCTATGGGTCGGTACAAAAAGGCTTCTAAAGCGCAAGCAATTAGAGGAGTTCCTGATTAAGAGCTTCTCAATCTAAAACAGGAGGTTACTATGACTAAAAAGAAACAGGTCGGCGTAAGGTTCGACAGCAACCGTACCCGACTTAAAACAGGAGAAACCCAGCGTCCCAACGGCACTTATGCGTACCGTTGGTCAACGCCTGACGGAAAAAGGCATTCTATTTATGCTCCGACGCTGGAAAAGCTGAGAGAGCAGGAAGAGCAGATCATTGTGGACAAGCACGACGGAATACGGTCGGATGTCAAAAGTATCACCGTAAATGAGATGTTCGATCTTTGGTGTCAGCTCAAAAGGGGAATCAAGGACAGTACATTCAAGAATTATATTTATATGTATGAGCTGTTTGTAAAACCGTCTTTCGGAAAGAACCGACTTGTCCAAGTAAAAAAGTCTGATGTGCGGAAGTTCTACAACTCCCTTGCTGATGGCAAGGTTCTGAAGATTGCCACGATAGATAATGTCCATAATGTACTCCACCAAGTCTTTCAGGTGGCAGTCGATGATGGAATGATTCGACAGAACCCAACAGACAATATGCTCAAAGAACTGAAGCTCTCCCACGGCTTTGAGCGTGAGAAGAAAGAGGCATTGACCGTGGCTCAGCAGAAGTTGTTCTTTGACTATATGCTCAGCCATCCCAAGGACACCCACTGGTATCCAGTGTTCTATGTTATGGCAAACACGGGGATGCGAGTCGGTGAGATCACCGGGCTTCGCTGGAGCGACATTGACTTGAAAAAGGGCATTATCCGAGTCAACCACACGCTTGTCTATTATAATCACCGTGACGAAAAGGGCTGCTACTTTTCCATCAACACGCCCAAGACAAAAGCCGGTGAACGAGAAATCCCGATGACCGAGGGGGTGAAACAAGCCTTCTTAATGGAGCGAGAGTTTCAATCTCAGGCTGAAATCAGCAGTAAGAGCCGAGTGGACGGCTATGACGACTTTATTTTTGTCAACCGTTACGGGGATGTTCAAAATCAGGGAAACCTCAACAAAGCACTCCGCCGTATGATGCGAGATTGTAATGATGAAATCCTCGAAAAATACGGAGCAGAATCTGATCCGGTTCTGCTGCCACAGTTCAGTTGCCACATTCTCCGGCACCCGTATGTCAAGCCCACGACAAAAAAATTTATAACTTTTTTTGAAGTTTTTC
>OHMQ01000094.1_pt1 | contig 56181 bp, 51 predicted proteins | sample 1569401 | NCBI WGS metagenome assembly OHMQ01 (sample SAMEA3879501, study PRJEB24766) | human gut metagenome | biome: human-associated habitat; feature: feces | place: USA | collected 1985/1987 | reverse complement strand
CACAACATAGAATATTTTTGTTTTTTGCGCTGTCTACTTGACAGGGGGCGGGTCACTGAGAGTACCGCCATATATTATTCTTCCTCGCGGATAATCTTAACGCCAAAAACAAAATATACCACATGGCACACCCAAACCACTTCCACTGTTCTGCCTGCGCCCTCGTCACGAAGCACTTTGAGTATCACCGCTTCGTTAAGGCTGTCATGATTGCCTGTTGGCTCGTCAAGTATAGCGAACATCTTGTCCCTTGCCGCCATGCCATTCATTGCAACGTGAAAAAGAAAGCTGCCTAACCTTCTCATTTGTATGAAAAAAATCAGCCGAGAGCATCAAATTACACAGAGCGTCATTGCCCTTAAATTATTACCTGAAAATTATATCATATTTTTGCAGTTTTATGAACTGTTGTGGAATTCAGGAAAGTCTAAACAGTAACACACATTTATGATTCCGGCATTGTCAAGCCGATCAATGCACTGCTTCTGCAATATTTACCGCTACGTTTCCTACTTTTGTAAGAGCGGTAACATCTGATGAAAGCTCGCCGCTTAGGGTAAGAGCCGTGCTTACTGTAAGGCTTTCATCATTAACAGCCTTGCCCTCGGCTGTGGGTATGGTAAATTCGTCATTTGTGAATGTGCCTTTTACAACGCTGTATTCATCAAGAGGCTGGTATGTAAAATCAACGTCGATTGCCGCATTGGAATGGTTTGTAATGCTTATATCATTGCCCTTTGCAGACCATTCGCACTTGGTATCAATGTCATATTCGTGGGTTTTAGCGTTCCAAGTCTTTGTTCCGTTCACGCTGTATGTGAACTCCATTTCGCCCCACACAACGTCGGCACTGATAGTTTTTGAAGTCTTGATATCCTCAACATACTTTGCATTTACGCCGATATCCTTTTTGATATCAGCGTCATCAGCCGCCGCTGCAAACGCCGCCGTGCTGAGTGTTGCCACAAGTGCAAATGCCATTGTGATAGAAATTGTCTTTTTCATAAGTAATTGCTCCTTTTCAATTTATCATTATTTATGTATTTGGTGTGTCGCCGATCCCGTCCCACCTGCCGTCAAGTCCAATATATCTTCCGTCAATAGTGGTGTTCTTTGCTATTGAGCCGTATCCGTCAAAATAGTACCAATCGTCATCCACTTTGACCCAATCTGTATACAATTTGCCGTAATCCCATGGATAAGACAAATCGTACTCGCCACCATTGTTGCTGCCTGTGAGCACCTTGCCGTCTTCATCGGCATAATACCATTCTTCTCCGCCGTCCTTAAACCAACCTTTCACCATATTGCCGTCTTTATCAAAATAGTACCAATCACCAGTGTCCTCATCCTTTACCCAGCCAGTTTCCTTATAACCAAGTCGAAAATAATACTTTGTGCCGTTCACGTTTGCCCAGCCGTGAGGATAGACATTCACTGTAACAGTGCCGGTAGTCTTGCTTTCAAAATGCTCTGTTGGTTTACCTGACAGGCTCAACTTACAATTCTTACTTTCTGAGATAGGCACTATTAGCTCACTGCTCGAAAAATAGCCTTTTATCTCGTCCATGCCCTCTGCTTGTTTGTATGAAAAATCCGCCATAACACCCACATTCCCTGTGTTTGTCAAAGTAAAATTTCCGCCGCTGTCAGACCAACCGCCGCCTTTATATGAGTGTGTCTCAGGATCCCACTGCCGATCTGTATAGGTAAACTCCAAAGAGTCCCAAGTAATGTCGATGCTCACCTGCACTTCTGAGTCAGAATTATCCGCAGATGCAGAAACAGGCACTAACAACGCCGTGGCAATTCCCATAGCTGCAAAAAAAGCTTTTACCTTTTTATCCATATTTCACCTCTCTTCATCTGACATTATGACAGTCGCCATAGTGTCCACTATTGCTCACTCAACTGTTTCAGTATCATAGCTCATCGTCTGCAGAAACACTTTCGCTGAATTTTTCTATTATTCTCATTTTCATTGTTTAACAAGCATCTCTAATTAACAGCATGAATATTTATAATAATTATCTATGATTCTTAACAAAAAGTCAATAATATTTGCACAAACGGCAAAAAAGTTGCACAAGCGGTAGGTGATTTGGTGTACGGAAAGCAAAACCTCCCACAGAAACAATTTCCGTGGGAGGATTATTATATCGAATATTTAATTTTCTCACTCATCGTCCTCTCCCACAGCCGAAAGCTTTTTATATCGGCGGTGTTCGATTATCTGCTGTTTGTGCTGTTCAAAATACTCGTCATATCTGTTTCTGCCGAATTTTGCTATCAGCTTATGATTATAATTCATAAGCTTAGCCGTAAATTCATCACTATCAGCGTAATACAAATTAAGAAAATCATTATGATCATATCTTTGACCCTTTCGGTCAAAATCAAGCAAGTCAAGAAGCATTGCGGCATTAAAATCTATTTTCAGATCCTTATGGCTAAGGTTTTCTGCTGTTTCATCACCCACCATATAAACATGATATAATTCTGAGTCGGCAATAAATCTGTATTCATAGCCACCCTCTTTATTCTTTAATGAAGCGGTGATAATTGCTTTTTTACTCTTGATATCATTATTGAAAAGGCCCTTTATACGGCTGAGCAAACGATATGTTTCATAAAACTTCTTCTCTTTTATATCTCCACGAAGAATGTTCTCCTCAGAATCCTCCTTGCTGAAAGACTTATTTCCGGCTTCGCTTTCAAACAATGCCTTTGCCGCAACAGCGTTCCAATAATTTTTCACATATACGCCCTGACCATTGTCCTGATCCTGCTCTACTCTGAAATATCCGCCCTCAGGATAAATAGAAAAGGTCGTTTTGTCAAGCTTTTGCGAAAGGCTGTGCCTTTTTGCATCGGCGGCAGCACCACGGACGCTGACGATAATAACATTTCCAACTATTCTTATAATGCCTATGGCAAGATTGGCGGCTATCACAAAAGGCAGGATAAAGCCCCATGTAATAGCAAAGGTCGCACGCAGAGCAATAAGGATTATCCACAAAGGTCCCCATATGGTCATACCTAGATCGACCTCATATTCCTCACGGGTCATCTCATCTTCAAGAAGAACAACTTTTGAAAAGTTATTATACACAGAACCAAACACATTGAAGCCCTTTCGCCCTATCCTAAACGGAAAGCCTGCCGCAAATATCCAGCAAAGCACGCCTGAAATAAGTGCAGTGAGCCAATAGTATTCAAAATATTTTGCTTGCTTGAAGCTTATCTGCTTGTTCAGGACTTTATTCACAGGCTTTTGCAGTGGAGTCACTTTACTAAAGATATTTTTAAGACTGTTGTCAATATCAGTATACGAAGCCTTTTCACCGTCTTTGACAATGCCAAAGGCGCTTCCCACAGTGACGGTCTGCTTTGAGTTTTCAGCTATATACTTATCATATCTGTCATCGTTTCCTGCGATCTTAGGTATAGCAAAGGTCACAATGACAAGTGCGACCACAAGTATCACAAACTGCATCAGGGCTGTAACAATGTTTTTCATTTTCCATATGTTCCTTTCAAATATGATCTTCTAAATACATTATAATATATTGGAAGGGATTTGGCAAGAAGTATCATAAGATTTTTTCGCCATTATAAAACAAAAAAAAGAGCGACTGAAAATTATCAGCTGCTCTTTAGTTTACAAGAAAAAACGATCATTATCGAAATAGCAATTGCAGTCCCATAACTATCATCCAGATATACGCACCGCTTTTGTCAATGATTCATAATAGCAGGTGATCGTTTTATGCTTATCCCCCAAAAACATTTACTCTTCCCTTTCTCATTATCGTTCTATTTTGAACCATTACAACATATTCTTCATTATATGTCATGAAAAAAATCAGCGAAGAAGCAATAATGGTTTATTAGGTATCGCAAATTTATTAAAGCGAAAAAAATGCTCTGCGGAATCACACTCTCCGCAGAGCATTTTGTTTTAGTATAGCTTTCCGTTCTTCTTGTAACCACCGTCAGCCTCAGAATATTTAAGGCACATAAACTGCCACTTGTAATTCCATTGTGGGCTGTCATAGACCTTTTCTCCGACTTCCAGCAGATAAGTCACTCCGTCTATCTTTATCTCGCCCCAGAAGTGCTGTCCTCCGCCCTGGCGGTTGCCCATAACAAGGTTTGCGTCATAGCCGAGATAAACCATCATTTCCACCAGTGCGCCATTGTAATCAGAACATTGACCTTCTTTGTAAACAAAGATATTCTTACTATGCGAGCCTGTCGGTATCCTGCCATATTTCAAATTCTTTCTTATCCAGTCCGCAGTATATTCGACCTTCTTTGCCGCCGACCAATCTTTCTTGAAATGCTTTGAGGCAAAGTTTTTAAGTATCTTCTTCTCCTCTGCTGTAAGAGTGTGCGTCGAGGTCTTTGTTTTCTTGCCCTGAACGTTGTAGATCTTATAAGTGCTGTGGCTCTTTTTTGTTGCCGCATTAAGTCTTGAAACAGTGTTTATCTTGCATTGGATACCCGTCCAGCTACTGTAAACCACCTTTCCGTTTATGGTCTTATAAGCCCTCATTTTGAAGTGATAATTCTTTGAACCTGAAAGATTTGATTTTGTATAAGAGGTTGTGCTGTTCTTTGTTATCTTCTTGAGCTGAACATAATCGTTATAGCAATCCTTTGGCATACTATAGTAATCGTTATGTGGGATAGTCCACTCATCGCCCTTGCACCAGTATATCTGATATCCATCAGCCTTTGTGTTCTTCTTCCAGCTTATTGTGACTTTCTTATTATAAGCCTTTACCGTCATTTTCGGAGTGGATAACTTTGTGTTGCCTTTTACTGTTATATAAGGGCCAGTCTTAGAGTTGTATTCAAGCTTTACGGCATAAGTATAACTCGTTGCCTCTGAAAGCTTCTTGTCAGTATAGCTTGTGGAACTCGTGACCGTCAGACGCTTGTAGGTCTTTTTCTTTGGATCATAGCGATAAACCCTGTATTTGCAATTGCCGATCTTGTTCCAGCTAAGCTTTACAGAAGTGGTAGAGTCAGCGGTAGCCTTAAATCCCTTTGGCTTTCCAAGGACGATCTTGAATGTTGTCGAAACAGGGTACCTGCTTTCGTAGTTTCCGCCAAGAGTAACAACAGCGGTCGCTGTGCCTACATTTGTGTTATTGTAATATGTTACAGTATAGTCAGAACTCTTGATCATATTTCCGTCCGCCTTGACAAAAAGGCTCGGTCTGACAGCGTTGCCGGTATAATCTACATCAGCTATCTTTAGTATCTCGACCTCAGAAACAGCTTTTGGGCTGATAGTGAAAGGCACTGTCACATATCCTGTATAGCCGTTCATGCCTGCTATGGTCATATAGCCTGTTCCGGCATTCACATTGTTTGTATATGATACATTATAATCAACGCCACATCTTAGCACCGCACCACTAACTGTAACAACAGGTGCAGGAGTCTGAGCGTAGCCCGTGTAGGTGCAGCTAGTATCCACAGAAATATTCTCGCTGGATATTTCAGCCTCTACAACGTTATACTCAAAGGAATCGGTTCCATTAAAGTTGCCGATACCTTTAATATAAGCATAATGCCAGCCAAGCTCGCCACAGTCGTCCTCATATTCGATCTCATAGTCAACGCCCTCAGCAAGCACAATATCATTGTATGTAACAATAGGTTTTGGCTGAACAGGTTTACCGGCACAGTAGCTCTGCTCATACTCGCAGTTAATATTCGCACGGTAAATATCAGTTGGCACGATATTGAAATTCTTTGTAAAGCTTCCTGTGTAATTACCTATACCAGTGAAAGTAGCCGTCGCAGTACCTACGTTTATGTTGTTCTCATAAGTAACAACATAGTCCTCGTCCTCAGTGAGCTGGTAATAGTTGTTGCTGTCCATAAGAGAATAGCCATAAAGCGTCTTCTCCGTGCCGTCATACGTCTGATCGCCTTCATACCAACTGCTATACATATCCTCCGTCAGCTGAATGGCTTCATCGTTCTCCGACGTATAAAGACCGACTTCCTCTCCACCAGAAGGAATTTGCTCATCTGCATCAGCTCCAAAGCATACCACTGCACTTTGCAGTGCAAGACACACTGCCACTGCCGTCGTAAGCGTCCGCTTAAATAACTTCATATTATTTTTTCCTTTCCACTATAATTTCTCACATATTACTAATTTTATCACAAAGATGTGACAATGTCAAGATAAAATACAACAAATAGAAAGCCTCATGACATTCAGTTAGATTGTGAAGTGGAGGATGTAAAATACGGTGATACCACACAAGAATAAGGAGGTCTGATTATGATCTCTGAATTTGTACGAGAACAAAAAAAGATATACTCTGACGGCTTGATAGAATCAATATAAAGGAAATTTTATATGGGTATATATGCTCAACGCAGCGTATATACCAATTTTTTTGTTTCGAAAAGTTTCTTAATTTTCTGAAATTTAAAAGCAAAGTTTTGTGTACATACGACATATTATACTGCAAATGTGATAAAAATTAGTCATATTGTTCAATTAATCTACGAAAAATTATGCTAAAATACGAAAATTATTTGTGTAAACGTTTTACTCAAATATTTCAGTTGACTTTTTTTACTTTTAATAATATAATGTTTTGTGTTGACAGAGTTAAGGCAGCAACGCACGAGGATAATACAGTGCTGCCTTAGAATACCGGTATTTAAAAATTAATTGAATAAGAGGAGCTTTTTATGGTACAGAACAAAACTTTTTCTGCAAAGGCATTACAGACTTTTGTTGCTGTAATGTTTGCCGTAATAACCTGCTTTGGTTTTATGACAACACCGACCGCAGAGGCGGCATCAGGATTTTATGTAAGCGGTACTAGTATCTATGACGCTAGCGGAAACAAGTTCGTTATGCGTGGCGTGAACATTGCTCATGCATGGTACACAGAGAAGACTGAAACTTCTATCAAGGGTGCTGCAAACAACGGCGCAAATACCGTAAGAGTCGTACTTGCAAACGGCTCAAAGTATACAAAAACAAGCGCACAGGAAGTAAAGAACATCATCAGCTGGTGCAAGTCAAACAAGCTGATATGCATTCTCGAAGTACATGACGCAACAGGCAGCGACAGCACTTATGATCTTAACAAGTGCGTTGACTACTGGAAGGAAATGAAGAACGTTCTCAGCGGTACTGAGAAATATGTTATCGTAAACATCGCAAACGAGTGGTGCGGCACATGGAACGGAAGCGCATGGGCTGACGGCTACAAGTCTGCTATCCAATCTGTAAGAAACGCAGGCATTACAAATATGCTTATGGTAGACTGCGCAGGCTGGGGACAGTATCCTGACAGCATCAAGGATTACGGTAAGTCTGTTTTCAACGCAGACTCACAGAAGAACACCGTATTCTCCATTCATATGTATGAATACGCAGGCGGAAACGCATCAACTGTAAGAAACAACATTGATAACGCACTCAACATCGGTGTGCCTGTTGTTATCGGCGAGTTCGGCGGTCAGCACACAAACGGCGACGTTGATGAGGCTACTATCATGAGCTACTGCACAAGCAAGGGCGTAGGCTATCTTGGCTGGTCATGGAAGGGCAACAACTCTGACATGAGCTACCTGGACATTGCAAACTCATGGGACGGCTCAAGCCTTTCTTCATGGGGAAATACACTTATCAACGGCTCAAACGGAATTAAGGCAACTTCTAAGACCTGCTCAGTTTACAGCGGTTCAGGAAGCTCTTCCGGCGGTTCTTCTTCAGGAACTTCAACAGATTCCAACAGCGGAGTTCTCGGACTTGACGGAACATATTACATCAAGAGCGCACTCAGCGGCAAGTATCTTGACGTATACAAGGCAAAGGCTGACAACGGCACAAACGTTCAGCAGTACAGAGGTACAGGCGGAAACAATCAGAAATTCAAGCTTGTAAGCGACGGAAACGGCTATTACACTATTTACACAGGTGCATCAAATTACAAAAGCTGTCTTGACGTATACAATTGGAGCAGGGACAATGGTGCTAACATCAACCAGTGGCAGTATCACGGCGGTGACTGTCAGAAATTCCAGCTTGTAAAGATCGGCGACGCTTATGCTATCAAGACAAAGATCTCAGACTGCTACTCATGCCTTGACGTTTACGAACAGAACACAGCTGACGGAGCAAACATTAACCAGTGGAGCTACTGGGGCGGAAAGTGCCAGCTTTGGTATCTTGAATCAACATCCGGTTCTTCCTCATCTTCATCTTCTTCAAGCAGCTCAGGCAGCAATTACAAATCGATCTTCTGGGGTTCTTCAACTGCTTCAGCATGGGGTCAGGCTGTTTCAGCAATGACTTCAAAGAATGGCGGAAGCTTCAACGCATATGACATTCAGTCAAACGGCTACTTCTACGTTGAATACTCAGGAACACAAAATCAGGTAGAATTTGTTCTTCAGAGCTGGTCAGGCGCAGCAGAGTGGGCAAAGGTTTCACCAAGCGAAACAGGCACAGCAAACGGACACTACTACGCAAAGTATTCTTACAACAACTGCAAGTCAGCATTCGGCACTTCCGATTTCGGTGGAAAGCTGGATCAGATCCATGCAGGTGCAGCAAACGGCACAGTAACGATCTACTCTGTATGCTACTGCTGGTGATCTAAGATTTTTTTCAGACTTCATACTGTTTCACAGCAGTATGAAGTCTTTTTTATGCAAAAAAGTTTTAACTGTACCTTTGATTTTCTTCCTTCAAAAAACAAAAAAATCAGAGCCTTCTGTTATTTATGAGTTGCCTATACGGATCGTTCGCTTTAAAATATCAGATGACAGCTATGAAGTAATTGCTACAAATTTATCTGAAGATCTTTTTTTCTCTGATGACCTTAAATACACCGGGCTTAGATATTTTCACGCAATTTTATTTCTTGATTTTATTAGCTTAATGATATTGAAAGAAAGCCATGCGAGTTTTTCTTAGATTGTTTGAATCTCTATCACGAATTTTCCTTCGGAGTTCACCTTGAGACGCAATGTCTTGACATATCTATTGCAAAAGTTCTCCATTTCTTTCATGGTAGCGGTCACTTTTGTGGCTTCATATATCTTGTGAGTAAGCTCCAGAGGGTTCTCTCCAATGAGTGAGGGCAAATGCTTTTCAAGCTCTGCAAAGAGTACGGCACGTTTCAGTTCCTCCGTGCCTGCGGTGCAGAAATCATCAATGGCACAATAATAGATGCCATGCTGTGCAAGGGCGTTTTTGATCGCCGTTCCACACTTCTCGTATTCGTACATAACGAGAAACTTTGCTTTCGGCAGGCTCTCGATAAGTCCCCAAAAGTCCGAATCACTTGACACAATAATAAAAGATGTTATCCCGTCACGGTAGAAGTCCGTGACTACGCTTGCGGTCATTCGCACATCGACCAGTGACTTTCTGTCTGTCACTCGGTCGATTTCTATATGTTCAACGGGTATCTGCGTGAATTTAGAGAGCCAATCCCAACCTGCGGTAGTGTTCGGATCGTCATATAGCGTGATCTTCTCGATCTTAGCAAGCTCCTCCTGATTCAAGCCTTTCAGAACACTATAAAGCTTGTATGGATCAGAGTTCTCACAATCGACAGCTATAGCTGTTTTCTCAGTGCTGTCGATAAAATTATAGATATTGTTTCGTGTTTCATCATCTGCGTCCCGATATTTCGTATAATCGGTGAAGCTGTCATTATGCTGACCGTAGATGATCTTCAAAAACTTACGGTCGGAATAGATGATGCTCCCGACTTCGGCAGGTTGCCAGTGAATATACATTTGAAATGGATAATGCTCGATGTTCGCCATGTACTTGGTGAACTCCTGCTTCATGACACCGTTCTTGTTGTATTTCGGAACAAAGAACAGATCTCGGATATACTCCCAATTCAGCCAATCGTAAAACAAATGAGAGCACTTGTCGATATTTTCATTGATGAGCCTTGTAAACTCCTGCATATACTTCTCTGAACGGCAATTCGCTTGGATAATGGTAAATCCCCATTTTTCAAGCTGTTTGATATTATCCGTATCGTACCATTCTATGTTATGCAAATTTTTGAGCTGAAACCGCATCAGATCATCGGTCTTTTTGAATTTCTGCATCAGTACGGTTCGCAGCTTACATAAATATCGTATGGTAGTAGCGTCTTTGTCGGCTTGGAGCTTCTCGATAAGCTCGGAACATTCACCGTAACTCACGGTCAGAGCTGACATTCGGACGCCTATCATATAGGCTATAGTAGTAACTACCTCTTTTGTATCAACGGTCAAGTAAAACCCTCCTATTCATTTAATATGATCATCAATTGCCGTCATTATCCTGTTGAGCCGATTTTATCATTGTCTTGCTGATAGAGATTTCTGCGCTCTCCACCCGTTTGATTTTCTTGTATAATACACAGTTTACTAATTCTTCGTTTTCGTTATCCATTGCGATTCACCTCCGCTCTGCTCTATATCCTGATTATAGCACAACTGGCGGTATATTGCAACGCTATTTGTTTGCAAAAGGTTTACAGATTGACTTTTTCGGGGCGGTTTGGTATAATAAAGATAAATGAGAAAGTGATATAGCTTTCTCTGCTAAATCGGAATTTAGAGGAGTTGTGGCTTATGAATTTAAAAATGATACGTTTATCCAAACCAAATCCGGATAACCTGTTTTCTAACTATGAAAATCAATTAGAACCGCAGTATTTTTTCACATCCTCGGTTTCAAAGACCTTATTTGAAAATAGCCAAAGAACTTTATTGCAGATTTCTGAAGATGAAATACGGGATTATATCAACAATGATGATCTGTGTAATGATGAAGAGGGAATGTTCCCGAAACGATCGGTGCTTACAGGTGAGTGGTATATTAGGTCAGTATCATTTGAAGATGATATTCTTTCGATTGAAACAGCACTGCTTGGAACTGATCTTGGATATCCAGACGATTATTTGGGATTAGAATTGATATTTATTTATGATGATGAATCGAAAGAATTTGCTTTTGACGGGATAAACAGTTCTGCACTGTAAATTCTCATTTAGCTTAGTAACTGAATATACCCAAACACGGATAACCGTCCTCATCAGACGGCTATCCGTTTCTTATTCCGCATACCCACAAAAAGAACGCAAAAACATTACGGCAAATATCTGAAGTCAAGAAAAAACAAAAGCCTATCAAACAACGTAGATACGCTATTTGATGGGCTTTTTTGCGTGGCGGAACTTCTGAATTTTGGGTCATAGCATATATGGCGTAACAACGTCTGGAAAAATCAGCAAATAAGGTTTATTCTACTGTATTTCCCCTCTCTCCTCCACAAACTCCACCAAACACATATCCTCCACAGCTATCCTAGTCTTGTCCATAAAAACAAGCTCATTGGTGTAGCCGTCATAAATTCTCACTATGCCTGTCTTGGTCTGATAGCTGCCACCACTTTTTCTCTTATCGGGAACAAAATATGTCACCCTTATCTCAGGGCGTTCATCAAGCATATCAAGCAGACGGTTGAGATCGTCATTGAGCTTGTTTACCTCGTCCTCTGTCAGCTCCTCCCTGATTTCGGTGTATCTTGCGGTTTCATCAACAGCAGCGTCATAGCCTGTCAAAGCTGCAAAAGGGCTGAACTGCGCCGCCCTGTCCGATATAGACATTTGCGGATGATCGTCATAGTGCGGACGTGAAAACTGCTTTATATCATAATAATTGTCATACATTGTAAGCCCCACCTTTCATGCCTTGTGACCGCCTATACTGCGGTTGCGCTCTCTTGCCGTAGCTCCCTCGGTATAGTTCGTGCCTTTCAAAATGGCATTTTTCCCATATCTGTGCTTTATCAAGAGCATTGCTTCCTGCAATGCCCTTTCTTTTTCTTCTGCGTTGTTATCAGCATTTGCCGCTTCCGCCATATCAAACAAGCTTATCTGCTCATAGCTCTCAGCTTCGGTGATATCCTCTTCTCTTATGACATTACAGGCAGTCAGATTAAGCCGTCTTGCAAGCAAAGTCTTGTCGATAATTCTGTCAAAAAGAGCCATGGTTGCGTCTATTATTTTTCTGGTCGAGGAAGTGTGCCTGCCTAGATTTTGAGTGCCATGGGCGTGCTTTGGTATCTTCCTGCCATAGTGGTCGCAAACCACCTCGCCCGTATAGTGACCGTCCGCCAAGCTTTCTTTATCATACCCCACAGTGAGAACGATCTGATTTGTCACAACGCCCTTATCCACAAGATCAAGGGACAGCATATCAGCCATTTCCCACAGAATAAGCCTTGTGCGCTCATAATTACACGGCTCTTGCAAGACCTGCCCAGAGGAAATGCTGTTGTTCGAGGGGCGGTATGACTTCACGTCAGGTATGGCGGTAGGCTCGATACCCCATGCGTGGTCGATAAGAAGCTCAGTATTTTTGCCGAAAACCTTGTAAAGCTTCCCTATAAGATAATGGTCCAGCGACCAGCGTGAGATATCCCCCATGGTGTAAATACCAAGCTTTTCAAGGCGGCTTGCTGTGCCTGCGCCCACACGCCAAAAGTCCGTGATAGGGGTATGCCCCCACAGCGTTTCTTTGTAAAGCTGTTCGTTCAGCTCTGCTATACGGACGCCGTTTTTATCCGCAGGGATATGCTTTGCCACAATATCCATTGCCACCTTGCACAGATACATATTCGTTCCAACGCCTGCTGTGGCGGTTATACCTGTAGTTTTCAGCACGTCCAAAATGAGCATTTGTGCAAAGCCACGTCCGTCAACGTTATAAAGCCCGAGATAGCCCGTTGCGTCAATAAAGACCTCGTCGATAGAATAGGCGAAAATATCCTCTGGTGACACATATTTCAGATAAATCCCGTATATTTTTGCACTCACAGCCAAATATTTCGCCATTTGCGGAGTTGCCACGATATAATCAAGCTCACAGGCAGGGTCGGATAACTCCGAATAGATATAGCTTTTCTTTGCAAACTGTCTTTTAGGAGCTTTCTGCAAACGCTCCTTATTGACCTGCTCCACACGCTGAATGACCTCAAAAAGCCTTGCCCTGCCTGAAATACCAAAGCTTTTCAGTGACGGTGACACTGCAAGACATATAGTTTTCTCCGTTCGGCTCTCATCAGCCACCACAAGGTTTGTATTCAATGGGTCAAGTTGCCTTTCCACGCACTCCACCGAAGCATAAAAAGATTTCAGGTCTATTGCAACATAGGTCTTTTCCATAGCATCACCGCCTTTTTCCTTTATGTATAATAGTATACCACGAAACTTTCTGTTTTACAATAGAAAATCGAACAAAAGTTCTAAATTTTTAATTAACTCTTTTCATGGCATTTGACAAAGTAAAAAAACGTCCCCGAGGAAAACTTGGGAACGTTAGTGTTATATTGGGTTTTAAGACGGCATACAATAGTCTACCAAGCTTCACTGTCATAAGGCTCAATAGGAATATTGTAATTCTCTGTTACCTTATAATACTTATCAGTGTCAGTGTCTACCATAAGAACATTTATATCTCCTGTGCTGAGCACATCTCCGTCAATGTAGTAGTGACTCGCTCCGTCATAGTAGATATCGTTAAATCTGCGGTCGCCTGAAATCGTGTTGGTATGGACATGCCCTGCCACCACCTTTTTGTCAAGTCCGTGTATCTTGCCAAGCCTGTGAGGATACTGCTCTGTAAAAATATAATCCTCGGTGCAGTATTCCCAAGCATTGCCCGAATCCTCGTCAATGCCTGCGTGGACAAAGATAGTGTTGCCCTCAACATGGTATCTCGGCAGACGTTCAAACCAATATCTATACGAGTCATCAGAGTCATCATATTCGCCGCTGCCTAGCATTTCATTGACCGAAGAAAAACCGCTCATCACCATTTCCTCGTGATTACCAAGAAGCGCCACCACCTTCCTATGACCATATATATTCTGCAAGCCCATTATCTTTTTAAGCACAGCTATATTGTCCTCGCCGCCGTGGATATAATCTCCCAGAAAGATAAGCTTTGTGTCAGGCTCGTGAAGGTGGTCAATGACAAGCTCCAAAGCATCGCAAAGTGCTGAATAACAGCCGTGGATATCACTCATGCAGTATATTTTCATGCTTTTCTCCTTTTGTATCATTAGTTTGGTTGTATTTAGCTATCAGTTTTTCCATTTTCTTTGTTCTCTTTTCAACCATATCCCTAACTCGTTCGAGCATTTCTTTTAGCTGTTTTTCATCTTTAATTCCCTTGAGCGTGTTTGTTTTATACCCTGGATATTCTGTTTCAAAGGCTTTTCCCGTAAGAATATTTATCGGTGTATACTCCTTTGTTTGCTTATCTTTGTCTACAAAATCGTTGAACATAAAGAAGTCTACATAGTCTTCGAAGCTGTCAAAGAAACCAAACCATGTTTGAGCGTCTAAATTATCATAATAACCGAAAAGAATATCTCCGCTATATTTAAATTTCTTTTTATCGTCCAATTCTCTATACTCAAAGTAATGCTTTATTTCCAACAAAGTTAAGTCAACTCTATCTTCAATTTTAGCACAGCCACGACTAAGATTATAGCCTTTCCACAAAGTTTCAGGCCAGAGGAAAGAGCCACCAAGGGTTCTTGTTGTGTAAACATAATTTGCAAGAAATTCAGCTATTGCGTCTGGGTCTTTGTCTGATTTATTTTTCTGCATTTCAAAATATCTGCTCAATGGATATTTGGTGCTAAAATAAATCCATGTGTCTGCACTAAAACCGAGCTGGTCTGATTGTATAGCAAAATACTCTTTATTATCATTTTTGCGATAAATCATTATTCCTTTTTTTGACGGCCCATTTGCCTTGAACAACAACTTCTTTCTATGCTTGCAACTTGCCACATTAAGAAAATCTGATAGATCTTTATAAAATTCTATATTTTCTTTTTTGTCAGGATCATTATATATTTTATATCGATTCTTACTTTCATCATTTACTACAACACCAGAATCTCCAAGTTTTCTCAATATCTTATTGCATTCTTTTTTAGCTCTATCTTTATTTTCATATAGTTTATACCCTTCTGTCAACAAACACAGAAGATACTTCTCATAGTTTTCCTCAAAGTTTTCTGGCTCATATCTTTTCATACAAATTCCTCCTAAACATTCACATTATACTTTTTACAGAATTCTTCAACTCGCTCTTTTATGCTTTTGACTACATTCTCAGGTCCTATCACCTCCACCTTATCTGAATATTGCAAAGCCCAATTTACTATGCCGTATGGGCTTGTCCTTACTTCAACTATCTCAAAATCCGTCTGATTTTTAGGGAGCTTGTGTTCCTTTTTATACGCCTCTGTTGTTATCTTATAATCCTCGCCAAAGCTGTCATGGATAAAAGTAAGATTGTTCGTTCCTGTTTTATATGGATTTCTCACTTTTAAGGTAACAGTTGAAGGGGTGTCATAGCTCATGCCAAGGTGATTGTTCTTAAAACGCTCGTAACTGCTCCCTTGAACGGCATTATTGACCTTATCTGCACCTGTTGCCGCCGCAAAGCTTTTGCCTATCTTTCTTATTTTGATATTCGACATAAGGTCGATACGATATATACAAAGCTGCTTTTTTCCCTCTGTATATCTCGGTTTGTCGCTTTCAAAACATCCGAGCATATAAAATCTGCCCTTATCGGCAACAATAAAATGCGGGCTTACAAAAGTGTCCTTGCGTTTTGTCAAAACAGGTCTGAGTATATATTGGCTGGCTTTCAGGTCATATTCTGTGGTATAATAATTAAACTTAAAGGCTATCTGCTGCCTGTTGCTGATCGCCTGCTGGATAGTATTCAGATTCTCTCTTAGCCCCTGAGAATCTGTATTTTCGGTGTTGTATATGGGACAGGTATACTCCTTATAATGGCTTGAAGCAAGCTCGGTTTTTATACGCTCAACTAGGTCAGGCTTTTTATCCTCGTCTATCGCCTTTGACATTTTCACGGCATTTATAAGATCAGTGACTTCGCTTTTGGAAAATGGGTGATTGTAGTATATACCTCTCACAGAGTTTATTTTCTCCGCAAGGGTCAGTTCGTCATCATCGTCATCAAAATACTCGTCGCTTTCATATTCCTTGATAAGTGCGTCTATGGAGTCAAACATCAATCTACAGTCACGTCTTTCATTCAAAGTCACGCCGTCAGCGGAATCAAGGGCTATCGCCATGTTTACCATTTTGTTATGAAATGTGCTTTTTGTGCCAAGATATTCGCTTATTTCCTCCACCTTGCGCATTTGCGTCTGACTTGTGGGATTGTCCACATCTGTATTATTTTTCAGATACCCCAGAATCGCAAACAGCGACTCTATGATATCCTTATTGCTCTTTCTATGCCCCTCTTTCAGGTTTTCAAGCTTATCTTTTATATTTTCCTTTTCTGCCATAGTTCGCCCTCCTATAACAATTATCTCTATAATTATATTGTATCACAGGGAATATATCCCTGTCAATCAGCTATGCCACACGAATTATAGTATTTGAAATTATCTTGAAAAAAATATCTCCTTTCTCGCTTGTTTCAGGAGTGATACTGTTATAAACAAAGGCTGAAACACAGCCGTCTATGCCGTCGCCTTTCATATCCAGGCACTCACGCTCTGCTTTCCAATCGTTTTTGTACGGACTAACATAAAGCACTGCATTGCCACCTATGATAGCATATGGATAACACTTATCCTCACGATACTTCTGAAACTCATCAAACGCAGCCAGAGCCTCTGCTTCCGCTTTTGTGAGCTTCTTTCTGTTTATTCTTCCACTCCCCATTCTGTCCGTCATGAATTTCATGCGCTTTTTGCTTTCTTCCACAAGCTCTTTTTTAGTTGCAAGGACTAGCTTATCATCGCATGAATACTGCTCTTCGCCCTGCCATATCATAGCCTTTTTGTCATATGTAAAATCTATTGGCAGGACAAAGAACACCAGATTTTTACCTCTGTATGCAAATCTGTCTATCTCAGCTATAGCCCTTTTTCTTGTAGGATAAACGCCTCCGCACATACACAATCTATCATACTTTCTGCCGTCCGTCCTGTTGTATGCCTCTACTCTCCACTTTCTTGCGTCAGCGTCACAGTACATAGAATAATCATCATATATCACCGTCTTTTTGCCCTCCTCGATCATGATGACCTGAGTACCCTTTCTTTGCTCGTCAAATGGTGGAATGTTATCTGACAATGCCGATCTCTCAATGACCTCTGTGTTAAAAATCTTTGTGTTCTTTTTCATAGCCTTACCTCCGTATCAACTCTGTCTTGACCTTATGTGCTTATTATAGCACCTTTAAGGTTCTGTTTACTGTTCCAAAATGGTCTGTGATGTGTTTTTTTGATTTTATTCCCTTTTCAAGCTTCTATATATATTATAGCACCCACTTAGTACAGTTTGCCGAACCAATTCGGCACAATTATGATATATTCTTTTTTTCATATATTTTTTTTGCGAGATATTTGATAGTGTATTTCTCATACAATAAACTTTTTTTGCACCTTGTTTTTGCTACAGAAAAATGATATAATAAAAGCAAAAAAAATCGACAAGAAGAGAGGATCAGTTATGATGATGAGAAGAGACGTTGTTGCAGGATAGAAAAAATAGTTTGCCAAAATTAATATGACATTTGTATTTTGAAGCCATGTATTTCAGCGTTGATAATCTAAGACTTGATAATTCAGCTTGAGATTGAATGTACTGAAATTGCAAGAGAATATGATTTATGAAAAGAGGTCGAGTGCAGTGCCAAACATATGGTACAAAAACAAAGAAACCGATACTATTTGGTGGAAAGATGACCCTACAGTTATCGGAGTGTGGATATTCAGCTTTGACAAAACCACTGAATTTAATATGTTCCATGATTATCCTTATAAATTAACAAAAGAGCAGAAACAGATTTTTGATAAAGAAAATCCCGAATGGGCGGATTTCTTTAAGGATAGAAAATAACAGATACAAGGTATTCATTTTGTAATAAGATAAATCTCTGATATTCAACATAATAAAAAAGTCCACAGACACGATCACATTGATCGCATCTGTGGGCTTTTGAAATTTTACCACACATCATATATCTTAGCCTTTTCCTCGTTGAAATCATCAGGAAGCGTTCCGATATCCCAGCCGGAGTTGGTAGTTTCTATGTAAAGATAATGGCTTCCATTATAATCATAGTATGTACCGGGGGCATCGTCTGTCGCCTTTACTCCTATTGCAACGTGTTCAGGAAGCTCAATAAAAATGCAGCCATAGCCAAGCTCTTTGAGCAAAGCTCCCAAAAGTATGGACGAGTCCTCACAATCACCGCACTGGTCATAAAGCGTTTCCAGAGGATATTTTGGAAAATCAGTATATCCCGTTGAGGTCATGTCGTCAACATACTCTATGCTCTGCACGAAATTTGCAGTTTCTCTTATAGTCTCAGATTCGCCATAATCGCATTGGTCGCAAAGGCTTTTTATTTCATCTGCAAGCTGTTTTACGAGCTTATGATTATTGTCGTCACTTACATAGTTATGATAATCTTTCACATATGAGTATCTCAAAAGGCTATGATAATATTCATACATATCGTCCTGAATATTCATTGATATTTCAAAGGTATATCGTTTGTCATAGCTCGTCCAGTTAAAAGTCCTTTTCGACCATGTGGGGTCTGCAGGCTGAACATAGTCAGGCTTTCGGTCGTCACGAGGCTCATATCCGTCCTCATCAGTGACTATGGGTGTTTGCTGAGTAACTGCAGTAGTGGTCTGCTGTGTTGTTGTGGTGTATGTGTCGTATGTATTCAATCCCGGTCTTTTCTCTGGATACAGAAATTCATCAATTGTATTGCTAAATGCAAAATATACGCCCACTGCCACACAAATAGAGATAAGTAATTTCTTCATATGTTTGTCCTGTTCTTAGCTGATTTATGGCTTTTGTCATATGTACATTATACTACAAGACGGTATAAAATACAATACTATTAGATATACTTTACGAATTTGTTCTTATTTTTGCTATGGTTTGATATTTTGCTAAATAGTTTATATTTGTGGGGCGGATTTCATTCTCACCTTTCGTGAATTTCTGTTATATTCATAGCATCTGATCTAGCGAAACATTTTTTGTGACAATGGAGATCTATGCCATTGTCGATAGAGTCCCTTATGGCTAGTTTGTGTATGAAAAAAACACCCGGTAAGGTGCTTAGTTCCGATGTTTGGGTATAAAAATACCGCCCGACCTTAGTCAAGCGGTAAAATTATTTATGCCGTTTCTTTTTATGCGATAAAGAGTTCCGAACCTGTTTCGATATCGCAAGCTTTCAACAGCACAGTTGTACTTTTTGCAATATCTGACGGGTCATTGTATCTTGTCATTGCTACTGAAACGACTTCATATGTCCTGCCACTCTTATCGTACAACTTTGTACCATTTTTGAGCATTTCACACTTGCCGTCCAAAGTAACAGACAACATATCGCCGATTTTAAATACATCAAGAACTTTAAACATATCAGTCGCCTCCTTTTTCATTATATGCCTTTAATTCACTTTCATACTGTTGCAAAGCAATTTTTGTTTGTTCGACCTCAGTTTCTGTCAACTTATAAGCTTTGTTGTTTCGTAAAAGCTTTTTCTGTGCCTTGATCTCGCAATTAAGTCTTGAAACATAACTTCCGTCATTTTCTCCGTTGCGATATTGTGTTGCGTGGATAAGTTCTTCAAAAACACTGGCTCTGCCTGGATTTTGTTTAAGCAATATGGTCTTGTCATTGTAAGTAATAGCCTCAGCATTCTTACTTTTCAGGTAAGCGTCTGTTTCTTCACCATACTGGATAAGACCGCCCTGAGCCTTAAACGCCTTTTCGATTTTATGTAACTGTTTCTTCGGCATAAGCTCAATATAGCCTGCTCTGGCTTTTCTATACATTGCTTCACTTCCTACATTCATTATACCATATTTTTCGTTTTTGTCAACGCCACCGCCATAATACAGTATACAGATTTCTGGAATATAACAAAAAGAGAATTAATTAAAAAGGCGCAAAAAGTGATATTTGAAGATAGCCAAGAATTCTTGCAAATGCTTTTTGACATAGCAAAAAAAAGAAAGCATATATATTTATCAACTAAAAGCACCCAGATGAAGATACAAGCAGTGCCACGACAGATCACCATAACACTGTTTATAATTATAAATAAAATTGTATTACTTGATATATTTGTTCAACTTATAAGATAAGAAAACAAATGACATATTTTATATTCAAAATAAAGAAGATATATCGTTTTAACGCAAATAATAGTTGTTTCTTTTCCATATCACGTTCGCCCTAAAAAAGCAATAGCTCAAGAAGTTTTAAAGATAAAATCAGCTTTTTATACAAATGTGCAAACATTTCATTGGTAATATTGCTGCAAAGCTCGAAGATAACGCATTAGAAAACATCACGTTTTCATTTATATAAACATAAAACTGTAATAAGTAAGCAAAAAAAAAATAAGAAATAAGGATAAGTGGCTCAGTTTTTATTGACAAAGCACCTATAATTAGCTGCAATATAAAAAAAGATGTAATTGACTTATATGTTATATCTATCTCTTTTCTTATACTGCTCATAATAAAATAGAATAATAAGTTACTCGGTATCTTTACTTATTCAAGCTTATAACAAAGATACTATCAATAGTGAAATTCACTGTCTTTCTTATTATATAATGAGTGTTCAACTTAGATAGTTGATATTTTCCGCCAATCAGTTTGTACATTATATCCGAATACGCTTGTTATTCCTTGTTGAAAACGCATAAACTTCAGATAAATTTTTATTTTATTGATAAAATGCATTGACTTTTGAATAAAAATATGATAAAATTGAATTGTTAAAAGAAGTATAAGTTTAGTGTATCTAAGTCATTTAGATGCTCTTTTTTTGTATCAAAAAATAGAGAGCTCACATTCGTAAAAAAAGAATGTGGGCTCTCTTTTTGCTTTTTCGTCGTGTTTGCGAAATATGACAAAAAATTCACCTCAGCAATTCCAGCAGGAAACATTTGTTGAAGTAAATTAAAACAATAAAAAATCTGAACATGCTCATGATCCATATTGTGGTATGTCAGCTCAACAAAAGTATTTTACATTTAAAAAAACAATATCTTTAATTTGAAATAATTCAGGCTATACTATTTGCTATTGATTTACGTAATATGAAATTGACAAGCTCAACGATACTAACAAGGAAATACTTGTTTAAAAAAGTCCAACATTGCATTCCTGATTTTCGGAAACGCAAAAAACAGTTTTGTAAAAAATATGTAGTTGAATAAACAGTTAAGACTAATAACGTCTTGTATAGCATATATGATCGTTTTTTATAATATTGGCATATATGAAACCTATTCCATTCAAAATCTAATAAAGGTCTATTCCATAGATCTTTATTATAAATGCACTGACCCACTTTGTTATAGTTTGCATTATAAATCATACGGTTTGTAGAAGCTTTTGGCATTTTACAAATTTATTAATAAAAAAATATAATACTCCCAAAATGGTTCCACTAATTGTTTTTTAGATCAATTAGTCTACCTGACCAGTAGCGCGAGGTTCGGCGTAAGAGAGCCACTAACACTATAAAGGTGTCCACTGAGCATGTCTTTCGAAAGACATGCGTCTTCATTTGGTGGTCGGACTATTATCCGATTCACTGGCCTTTGGTGCTGCTAAATAACACCTTTATACTGTTAGTATCAACCGCACTTGCCCCCACTCACACACAAAGCAAGAACCATAAAAAGGAGTATTACGATGAATAAATTCAAAAGAGTAGAGAGAATAATTGAAGGTAAAATTATCGAAATAGAAATCGGTCATAATACGTTGCAGTATGTTCTTACAAAAAGATTAACAGGAATGCGTTTTTTTGGTACAAAGAAACATAAACTAAAAATCAAAAATAGTATCAGGAGAGCCAATACTAAGAATTTAAAACACAAAGGTTTCTCAGATGAAGAAATTGAAAAGTTTTTAGATGAAATAGTTATCTATAAATGGAGAATATTTACAGAAAGCAGCTTTAATAGATATCTTAAAGTAATAAAACGATTTTGTAAATATCTTGCTGCAAAATTTCAGACAAGTCACCTAACAATGTTCGAGGCTGAAAAATATATACAGGAGTACATTGATGTACGAGAAGCAAGGGGGTTATCAGCTGATACTCTCAACACTGATCTTTCCGCACTTTGTAAAGTTTTCGGAAGAAGGACAATTGAATTTAGACACCCTCCACGCCACGGAGCTCATTTAAAGAATGATTCGACAAAATACAATACTGAAACGGGTGAAACAACTCGTGATGTTGGATTGACCACAGGTTTAAGGCGCCGTGAGCTTGGGCACTTAAAAGTCGATGATATAAAATTCATTGACTTTGAAACTGTTCACATATTCAGTGTGGGTAAGGGCGGTAAGCATAATCGTACTGTATTGAAAGGAATAGTCGCAGTAGAAAAGCTAAAAGAATATATTAGTCGTGCAGAGAAAATGAATAATGATTTCTTGTTGACAAAGGCAGAAGCTCACGTCCCAGATGGACTCCACTATTGCAGGGCTATGTGCGCACAGATTACATATAATGCCGTTTTGCAGGAAATGGAAAATGATCCTGCAAAGCGTGCCAAATATATTCAAGAAATCAAGGATGAGTTTAAACGCTGCGAGAGAAAGCTCAAGGAGAATCTCGACAAAGTTTATCGCCTCAGAGGCTATAACAGAGAAGCAGCATTATCAATAGGCAAGCCAATTGTCTACGATCGAGTAGCAGCAATGTATGTGAGCTTGTTCATACTCCACCACTTCCGCACAGATACTACTATCTTGCATTATTTGGTGAAATAACATCTTATATGTGCAAAAAGCAAAGCCTGTTCATTATGGGCTTTGCTTTTTTTGTATTTAAACGTGCTAAAGTCCAACCAAGTTTATCAACATAGAATGGAGGATTTGGTGTAGCTGAAATCTTTTCTTAAATTATATGGACATGAATTAGTTTTTTCGGTTTATTTTTCATATCATTTGTCTTTTTGCTATGTTGAATGAAAGACTGTACTTTTCAGCTCATTATGTAGTAATTATAAACTCTAATACTTAAGTCCGATTTAATTAATTTTTCCTATGTTGATATTTCCTAAATGGTAAAATTCAATTACTTCTTTAAAATCCATAGATAGTAACCATGTATTAAATGAAACAGCTAATACATCATCAACATTTTTTAATATTTCACAAAAATTGCATGATATACATGGGATATTATTTTTATCCCATAATATATAATACTTTGAAAATTTGTTAATATAAGCATTTAACTCTGAAACATTAGATATCTTTATTGACCTTCCTTTGAAATTCTTCCAATCTATACTTCCTGAAGATAAAATTGGATAGAAATTTTCAAACTTAGAAAATATCTCTTTTGATTCATTAAGTGAAAGAATTGTACATTTATTTAATACATTTTTACATTCTTGGAATAGAACATCACTTTCAAATTCCAAAGACATCAACTTTTTTTTATTTCGTTGTTTTAATAATTCATATTTTCTTTTTAATTCATCATTCATTTAACCAACCTTTAGTTCCATAAAGCTATAATAGATTTGTACTCATCGTAAGATATATCAATTGGAATTACTTTCTTGATTGCTTTCATGCCTTTACCATTAGAAAAATCCTCTATATTACAGTGAACTCCTATTTTTTCATCATAATCCAACCTCCATCTGACTTTCCCATCAAGAGATTGCGTTCCAATTTGCTTTCCATATCCATAGCTTTTCTCTAATCGTCCAATATATGGTTTTGCACCATTCGTGAATGTTCCTGTTTTATCCAGTTCATTTACCAGCGTGTTTCGTGCAGATTCATGTGTTTTCTCTTGATCCAAGAATATTTCTCCTGAATCAGAAGTCTTGCACATATTATGAACCAGAACACTGCTTTCGCCCACAAAGTAAGTATGGAAATCTTCAACCTCAAAGTTATAAACCTTGATAGGTGATTCGAGAATTTCGTGCTGAACCCATTCAACTGTTACAAGTTCACCATTGCTGAGAACAAGCACATCGCCTGCACGAAGTGAACGTGCTAAAGTCCAACCAAGTTATTGATAGCAATTATTTTTATAATCCTAATTATACTATAAAATCTGTAAAAAATCAATAACCAAATACAGAAAAAGCAGACGTGGCAAAACGTCTGCTCAGCTATTTGGAGCAAGCAACGGGAATCGAACCCGCATCCCAAGCTTGGGAAGCTTGTATACTGACCATTGTACTATGCTTGCAAAAAGGCAATACTAAAATATATTGCCTTAGAGCAAAGCCCATTCACCACGGACTTTGCTCATTCTTGTATTTTTTATTGTATCTCATCTTTAAACGCCAAGATGTGAACCCCACGAAAGCCCCAAGAGTGTTGTTGAAAACATCGTCAAATTCACAAAGCCCTCTGCCTGTGATATACTGCGTTATCTCAATACCTGCTGAAAAGGCAAGGGACATAAGGAAAACGCTTTTGAACTTTGTGATACCGCAAAGATACGGCAACAAAACACCCAAGGGGATAAACATTGCAATGTTGCCGAAAATCTGTACCAGCCAAAAATCCCGCAGATACTTGATGCTTATGTTCTCCAAAAGGTTTCGCACCTCCCAGAAGGGCACAAGTTCAGCCTGACGCTTGCCCCACTGTCGGTCTAAAAGTGTGAGCCAGAGGACGGCGAAGATGTACACTGCAAACAGCGCTGTAAGTATTTTTCTCTTTTTACTCCACTGTAACGCTCTTTGCAAGATTTCTCGGCTTATCAACGTCATAGCCCTTTCCTACTGATACATAATATGACAAAAGCTGAAGCGGTACTACTGAAAGGCTTGCCGCAAAAAGGTTATCTATCCTTGGAGTGTAAACTGTGAAGTCAGCAACGTCCTCCATAGCATAATTCCCATAGGTAGTAAGTCCGAAAAGCTTTGCTCCACGGCTTTTTACCTCGACCATATTGCTTATGGTCTTTTCATAAAGTGCAGACTGAGTTACCACGCTGAACACGACAGTTCCGTCCTCGATAAGGCTGATAGGGCCATGTTTAAGCTCGCCTGCCGCATAAGCTTCGGAATGGATATAGCTTATTTCTTTGAGTTTAAGGCTTCCCTCCATGCCTACTGCATAGTCGATACCTCTGCCGATAAAGAATGCGTCCTTTATATTCACTACCTTTGAAGCAAACCACTGCAAGCGTTCCTTATCCTCGAGAATTTTCTCTATCTTTTCAGGGATAGTATTGATCTCCTCAACGAGCTGAGCAAATCTTTCATCGGATATCTCCCCTCTTGCTTTTGCAAACTGCATTGCAAGGAGATATGCGGCAACGAGCTGACAGCTATAGGCTTTAGTTGTTGCGACGGATATTTCAGGGCCTGCGAGGGTATAGAAGACATTATCGGCTTCTCTTGCGATCGATGAGCCAACAACGTTTACGATCCCGAGAGTTTTTACTCCTTTTTCTTTGCAAAGGCGGAGAGCTGCGAGGCTGTCGGCAGTTTCGCCCGACTGGCTGATGATGATAGCGAGGCTATTTTTTGCAAGCTTCATTTGTCTGTATCTGAACTCAGAAGCAAGCTCCACACGGACAGATAGCGAGGTCAGTTCTTCAATAACATACTGAGCCACCATACCCACATGGTAAGCAGAGCCGCAGGCAACGATATACACCTGCTGGATATTTTTCATATCCTCGTCAGAGAGTCCGACGCTTTCAAAGCTTATATTTCCATCTGCAAGAACAGAATTGATAGTATCCTTTATCACCTTTGGCTGTTCGTGTATTTCTTTGAGCATAAAATGCTCATATCCGCTTTTTTCTGCAGCTTCTGCGTCCCACTCGATAGTTTTCATTTCTTTCTGTATCTCTTCGCCATCGAGATTGTAGAAAGCAACTGCGCCCTTTGTAAGTTTTGCAAGCTCCATATTGCCTATATAGTAGACATTTCTTGTATACTTAAGTATTGCAGGGACGTCAGAGGCGAGGTAGCTTTCGCCGCCAGTAACGCCTATTATCATAGGGCTGTCTTTTCTTGCGGCATATATCTCACCGGGATAGTCCTTGAACATAACAGCGAGGGCATAAGAGCCACGGATACGGACGAGGGCATGATTAAGAGCGTCAACAGGAGTACCCAGGTACTTTTTGTAATAATAGTCAATAAGCTTTACGGCAACTTCTGTATCAGTTTCAGACTTAAAGGTATATCCTTTTTTGATAAGCTTTTCACGAAGCTCCTGATAGTTTTCGATAATTCCGTTATGTACGGCGATAACATTTTCATCGTCGCTGCAATGAGGGTGGGCGTTTACAGTTGACGGCTCGCCATGGGTAGCCCAACGGGTATGACCTATACCGCAGGTGCCTTTTACAGCTTTGCCGTCGTTAGTCATTTCCTTTAGGACTTTCAGCTTACCTTTAGCCTTTACGATCTCAGGCTCTGCGTCACCGTTTCTTACAGCGATACCGGCAGAGTCATAGCCTCTATACTCCAGCTTAGACAGGCCGTCCAAGAGGATCGGTGCTGCCTCGTTATTTCCAGTAAATCCAACAATTCCGCACATAACAGTGTCTCCTTTAAGTTTTATTTTTTGATGTAATCTTCTATAGCAGGTCTATTTGGAGGGAAGATATCCTCCGGCAGGTCGCAGATATCAATAAATTTAAGCTGCGACACCTCAGAAGCCTGCATTTTAAGCTCGCCTGAATACTCGTGGCAGGTGTAGACGATATCAACGTTTGACACCTTATCGCCGTTGGGGTAAGTATACTGCATTCTTTCTCCTGAATAGACTCCAAGCAGTTCGAGCTTTTTTGCTTTAAGACCTGTTTCCTCAAAAAGCTCTCTTTCGGCTGTTTGCTCAACAGACTCTCCAAGCTCCACCGAGCCGCCTGCATATCCCCAGCTTCCGCAGTCTGTTCTCTGCTGCATGAGCATTTGACCTGCTTCGTTTATTACTATTACGCTTGCTCCCACCTGCAGCAGAGGGGTGTGACCTAGGTGCTGGCGGAGGGATTTTATGTATTCTGACATTACACAGGCTCCCCAAAAGTATCAGGGTGACTTGGATCAAATATCTCATTGCAGGTCATAACAGTAACAAGATCCTCAGTATCACTGAGATTGATAATGTTATGGGTCCAGCCAGGTATCATGTGGATAGCCTCGATCTTATCTCCACTGACCTCAAACTCAACTTTCTCTCCTGTGTTTATGTTACGCTCCTGTATCAGACCATGACCGTGGACAACTATGAAAAGCTCCCATTTTGAGTTGTGCCAATGCTGACCCTTTGTGATGCCCGCCTTGCTTATATTAATACTTACCTGTCCGCAATCCTCTGTATGAACAAGCTCAGTAAAACTGCCTCTGTTATCTACATTCATTTTCAGCGCATACTTGAATTTATCTGCTGGAAGATAAGTCAGATACAAACTATACAGCTTCTTGGCAAAAGAGCCCTTTGGCATTTTAGGCATAAGCAGGGTCTTAGGCTGCTGCTTAAATTCTTCAAGAAGATCTACCACCTCGCCCAAAGTTACCTTATGAGTAACAGGCACATAACAATATCTGCCCTTATCATTCGCGACAGGCGTTACGCCGTCAAACTCGCAATGCTTTTCCTTGCCCTCAAGAAGATCAAACATACCCTCAACAAGGTCATCAATGTAAAGAAGCTCCAGTTCACTTGCTCTGTCATTTATGGAATACGGCTCGTCATTAGCCACGCAGTAGCAAAGTGTTGATACAAAAGAATTGTACTTTGGTCTTGAATGGCCCATAAGGTTAGGAAACCTATATATTGCGACCTTTGCTCCTGTTTCTGCGGCATATTTCCGGAAAAGCTCTTCACCTGCGAGCTTGCTTCTGCCATATTCTCCGTCATATCGTCCTATGAGCGTTGCCTGTATGGAAGACGAGAGCATGATAGTTGCCTTGTTATCATACTTTTTCAGTGTATCAAGAAGCTGTGACGCAAAACCAAAGTTGCCTTTCATGAAGTCCTCGGTATTCTCAGGACGGTTTACCCCTGCAAGGTTGAAAACAAAGTCTGCTTCCTTGCAATACTCGTCAAGCTGTTCCTTGGTAGAATCTATATCATACTCATATATTTCTTCAACAGAAATATTCGGTCTTGTTCGATTTTTGTTATCTCTGATGTTTTTCAGATTATTCACAAGGGCTGTTCCAACCATGCCCTTTGCGCCTGTAACCAATATCTTCATATTTTCACATTCCTTACTGATCTTTTCTCCAGACCATTTTGTTGACTACATTTACATATCCCTGAATGATTCTTACGACTTTCATTGATACTGTTTCGTCCACATAGTCAGGACACGGCTTGCCGAGAACGCCTTTCTGCTTCATTTCGATAGCCATATCTGTAGCATTGAGCAGCTCTTTTGTTGTAATTCCCGCAAGGATAAAGTCACCTGCTTCAAGTGCTTCAGGGCGCTCGGTAGAAGTACGGATACAAACTGCTGCGATAGGGTGACCTATTGAAAGATAGAAGCTGCTCTCCTCAGGAAGCGTGCCTGAGTCTGAAACGATAGCAAGTGCATTCATTTGCAAACAGTTATAGTCATTGAATCCCAGCGGCTCATTTACTCTTACTCTAGGGTCGAGCTTAAAGCCGCTCTTTTCAAGTCTATGCTTTGAACGCGGGTGGCAGGAATACAATATTGGCATATAATACCTTTTCTCATATCTTGAGAAAATTCTTATCTCTTTGATGTTTTTTCAGAAATCCGTTTAAAACTGCATTATAAAATAATTTAGCGTACTAATAAAGGTATCATCAAGCTCAACGACATTATCAAGAAAACACTTACTTTATCGATTTGGCACAGCATTTCCGAGCCTTTGAAGAAAGCACCAAGCTATTTTGTAAGTCAGTTTCAGTATTTCGATAGATACTAAACAGAACAGCCACACTTGTCATTTACAAACTAAAACAACATTCAAGGCCAATAGATAAGCCTAAACAAAGTTTTACCCATAACAGTTACACTTGTTATAAAAATCTGATGATGACAACATTTGAACTAGTATGTGTGATACTTTTTGATGTGATAATATTCTATACAGCTATATTCTGAGCAAACAAAGCCTTATGGAAATCGAAGTTCAATGTGAAACTTACAGCACTTGTCTTCAGTATTAATTTTCTTCTGAAAATCTATGATACTCAGATTACTTTTATGGACTTTTCTTTTAGGCATAACGATTTTACCTCACTTTTCGTTGCTATGCCTATATTATATCACACTATCTGTCCGTTCGTCTGGACTTTTGCTTGCTAAAGAAAAGTGATAGCCATATATTATTTTAAAAGACATATTTTATTCATCCGACATTACTGTTCTCCTATATTTGCAAATATAAATTAATGCTTTCTACGTAAAAATTTTAAACAGCACTCCTTAACTTTATTATTCAAATTGAGTGTCAATTCATTTTTACATAACAATGTTGTAAGCACGTAAATTGTTGAGCCTAGAATGACGCTTAAAACAAAGCATAAAAAACGTTTTTTCATTAGTAATATCTTGATTATTATAACGCAAAACGACATAACTACCGTTGCAAAAAAAATTGACATGATCAATGATTTCGAAACATTTAATTTTACATGTTTTTTTACAATGTTAAATTGATATGCAGCAACACACAATTCTGTTATAGCAGAAGCTATCGCAACGCCATTTTGTTTTAAGGAAAAGACTAATGCAAAATTCAAAACAATGTTTATTATAGCTCCCACAATCGTGGAGTACATCATGTATTTTTCTTTTCCAATTGTTACAAGTACCTGATATCCCAAGAAATTACTAAAAGCAACAGTTATAATTGAAAATGACAATATTTGTGTAGTGGCAATCGAAAGCATGAAACCATTGCCAAATAATATAGGTACAAATAATTTCGCTGTTAATATTACGCCAGCAGTCGCAGGAAATGTTATGTATGTCAGTATTTTTATTGCTTTGTTTACCAATTCTTCGAACAGTTCTTTTGATTGATTAGCGTAGTAGTAGCTAAGGCGTGGCAAGTAAACAGCACAAACAGCAACTATCATCGTCCGAATTACATCTATACTTTTTCTTGCTGTCGTATAATACCCAACAATGCCATCTCCATGTATAAATGTGAGCATTGTAGTATCAGCCAAGGTATACACCTCGATTGCGACAGACGAGGCCAAAAAAATAAATACAGGTTTAATGTGTTGTATTACGTTTATACCTTGTAACGTAATACTAACGGATTTGCGCAAATGAACTATATTAAAGATGTTGTTTGCAACCTTTGACAAAGTTAGTATAAGCGCATAAATAATATAATCATCGACAGTTTTAACAAGTAAAAATACAGATATAAGAGAAATTAGTTTTATTATCAGATTCCTTATAGTTATATAACCATATTCTTCACGTCCCTGATAGAACCAATCAACATTGATTGCATTAAAAACTATGGCTAATCCACAAACAATAGACAAATCAAGACGTTGATAAAAGTAAGGAATATTAAAAATAATAACACAATAGATTCCAGAGCAAATCAGAGTTGAACACAAGTTAATAATAAATAATTCGCTAAATGCTTTATCCCGCGAAAGTCTATTTTCACCACAGGCGGCTATTATTTTAGTTCCATATGTAGGAAGTCCTAATGCAGCAAGCAAAGTGAAATATGTTACAATATTTTGTGCAGATGAGACCTTGCCAATCCCCTCGGCAAATAAGATTCTTGAAACATATGCCGATATTATTAAAGGAAACACCAAATTGGAGCACTTATATAAAATATTATATATCGAATTTTTAGCTAATGACTTCATTCAGATAATTCCTTTTCTGCACGAAGTAAAGACGCTTCAACAACTTGATCCATATCATAATACCTATATTCGCCAAGCCTTCCGCCAAATATAACATTTGGCTCTTTTTGCGAAAGGCGCTTATAATAATTATATAAACTAGTATTCTTATCATCATTAACAGGATAATAAGGTTCGTCATCCAAATGCCACTCAGATGAATATTCTTTACTGATTATCGTTTTAGGTAGGTCATTTCCGTTTTCATCTTTTCCAAATTCGAACCACTTGTGTTCAATTATTCTAGTCCATGGAGTTTCTCTGTCAGTATAATTAACTACTGCATTTCCCTGAAAATTCGGAATATCCAAAATTTCATTTTCAAATCGTATGGATCGGTAATCCAAAGTGCCAAGTTTATACTCAAAATAGGCGTCTATTGCTCCTGTATAAATAATTTTTTTGGCTAGCTTGTCATAATACTCTTTGCATTTTAAGTAATCTGTTCCAAGTCTAACTTCTATTCCAGCAAGAAGATTTGATACCATTCTTGTATAACCGCCTATTGGAATGCCTTGATACAATGCATTAAAATAATTATTATCAAAGGTAAACCTTACGGGCAAACGTTTAATTATAAACGCAGGCAAATCTTTACATTCACGACCCCATTGCTTTTCTGTGTATCCTTTAATTAACTTTTCATATACATCTCTTCCAACAAGGTGAATAGCCTGTTCCTCCAGATTTTTAGGCATTTCTAAAATCTCTTTCTTTTGGTTTTCAATCCTAGCCCTTGCCTCTTCTGGAGTAACTACCCCCCACATTTTATTAAAAGTGTACATATTGAATGGCAAAGAGTACAATTTTCCCTTGTAATTTGCAATAGGACTATTTGTGAATCGGTTAAATTCCGCATATTTATTAACATAGTCCCATATCATTTTGTTGTTTGTATGAAAGATATGTGCACCATATTTATGGACGTTTATTCCTTCAATTTTTTCCGTGTAAATATTTCCTGCAATATGATTCCTTCTTTCAAGAACCAATACTTTTTTTCCGCGCTCAAAAGCTTCGCGTGCAAATACCGCACCATAAAGTCCCGCACCAACCACTATATAGTCATACATATGTTAAAACTCCCTTTTACAATCCAGATATTATTTTTTTGTAGTTTTCGTAGAAAACTTTGCCTGTAAGGTTATTCTCATAAAACTCTTTATTTGCTTTTTCCAAAACCAACTTCTCATCTAATGACATTATTCTTATGCGTTCAATTATTGCTCTCGCTTCTTCAAGAGTATCATATAAAAAAACACCTTTGGCTCCCGCTTTTTCATAATAACGATTACCACCAGTTCTGCTTGCCACAATGATTTTACCCAATGACATAACTTCAATAAACACCAAATCAAAATATGTCTCGTTATTTGGTAACAAAAAAACATCTCCCGCTGCAATAATTGAATATGGATCTTTTGTAAATCCTACTTCAATCCAATTCGGGTTTTCAAGTTTTGATATAGGTCCTTCTTTTCCCGCTATAAGAAATTTAATATTCGTCTTTTGGTCTAGCATTTTTTGACCTATTTCCTTTAGATTTCCATATCCTTTTACTTCATTATGTCTCCCGACATATACAACAATAAAATCATTTCTGCCAATATCATATTTGTCTCTTATTTCATCTTTTGCAAGTAAAGCTTTTTTCGGTGATATTCCGGTTAGGACATATCGATAAGAATCTTTCTTCTTTTCTTTTATGTTCTTATAATCCGCCCAATTATTATAGTAGGGTTCTTCCGCCTCAGGACACGGAAAAATAATGTAATCGGCGTTTAAAAAGCACCATCTATCCATTTCTTCAAATTCAGACATTCTTTTTTTAAAGAATCTCCGTTCAAAGCAGGTTGCACAAGCTGCATATAATTCTTGTGATAACGGAATGGGAGAATGAGAGGTAATTATCGTTTTTCCATTAAAGCCTTTAAGACTTTCTCTCTGTTTATACATATCCATTGTACTATGAAAATGAACAATGTCATAGTCTTTGAAAATACCACTATCAAGAGTTGGTGAATACAACATTTGACGATACTCTCTGATATGACGTAATGATCTTACAAATAGAGTTAATCTTGGAAATTTATATAGTAGTTTTTTCTGTTTTGTTTCCCTCTTTTTCTTTTTATCTGAAGATTTCAAAAATTCAATTTCTTGATCTCCCGCTTTTTTTGCCTCATTATATATGTAATAGCCAACTCCCAATGGCCCCCCTGCTGGTGCTAGTGCCTTTTCGTCAAGAAATATCAATTCTTTCATGTTGTAATCCCTTTCGTTTAATAAATATATTAATAAATAGCAATGGAACATAAATTAGACACAAATAGAAAATGAGAAACGAGTCATACATAACTGTTCCAAAAGCTATCAATATTGAAAAAAAACAATTTATAAAATAATCATACGTTCCTTGTACCGTTGACAGTTTATTATAGAATTTAAAGCATACCTTTAAAACGAACCAAGGAATAACCAATACACCAACATATCCAAAATAAAAATACACTTGACTCTCAAGTGGGATTATCTGCGAATTATATATTGTATCATAACCAAGTGTCTGATTAAATAATTCCGTAGTTGTAGGACTGTCTACAAAAAAACCTTTTATAACAGGGAAAGATCGAAAAAAATCTCCCCAAAAGTACGTAAATTTGTCGCCACGCATTTCATACACTGTTGCTGAATTAACAAATCCAGAGAAATAAGCATTTAATCTTTTGGATAATTGTTCAATACCTACATCTGTACCTCTTTGAGAAATAAAAGCTCTACCCAAAAACATATATATAAACAACGCTGCTCCAACAATAATAACGAAAAAAATAATTTTCTTCGCATATTTAGGATATAACTTTGTTGTTAAAGCCAAAATACTTAAGGCAGCCATAATACTTGCCGAAACATCATCTGGAACAATCAAAACTAATCCACCAATAATTACAACAAGCGACAAAATAATAGCAATAGGCCGATATCCGCTCGCTGCTTTTTTCCAGATTAATATGATCAATAAATAAACGATTGAAAGTCTGGTTACTGTAATTAACCAATTTATAGGGTAATAGATAATCGGATGAATCGTTGAAACAGCCACCGAGGCGCTTTGTTTCCACATAATTTCCTCCGTTTCAGATGAAAAAAATATTGGTCTAAATTTATAAAGTAAAGACGGAAAAATCACAATAGCGCATACTATAATAAAAACACAAAAGAGTATAAAACGCCAAATATTTTTGTTTGTCGTTTTCTCAATCGTAATATTGAAATTTGTTATTTTGCACTCTTTTACCCTAATAAAACACAATCCTGCAATAATTGAAAACCATTCTAAGGTTTGAAGAATAATTGAATCTAGTATATAGAATGAAATTGCTGAGTTATACTCCAGAAGATTAAAACCTCCATTGATAATAATTAGTATTGGGAGCAAGTATAATTTTATAAAGAAAAGAAACAAAATTAGCAGATGTATGTCAAGAACACTATTTCTTCTTACCAAAAAGAAGAAACAATACCCCAACACAAATATTATCGGAAGGTATGTGCAACTCGTATAAATGCCGTTATATATAGTCGACCCAATCAAAGAAACAATCCATACACCCAAAAGTATTGGAATACAAAACATATTAAATGTAGTAACATGATTCCTTTTAATACGAAACATCTATTATCCCCCGTGTATCAATTTTTCGTATTCATCAAAATAACACCTTGCTATTGATGTCCAATTATATTTATCTGCAACATAAGTACGTGCTGCAACAGATTTTTCCTTTATATCTTGTCTATTAGAACAAATCTCCAAGAGCTTTTCGGATATATCTTTAATATCATTTTGAGCTTTCCAGCCACAATTGTATTTTTCAGCTTCATCTGCCATATTGCTTCCAACAGTGAGTAATGTCGGACACCCATACGCCCACGCCTCTAATATGGTTCCTGGCAAGCCTTCAAATCGCGATGTAAGGACTACTATGTCTGAATTTAACAAAATATTCGCCTTCTCTTTACCGAAAACTGCGGGATAATCAAAGACTATATCTCTGACATCATTATTTCGGATTAGCGCATTTATATCGTTCCCATTGTTATTTTCATATGGTCCATATAAGCTTATGGTAACATTTTCTTCTAAAAGTTTAACTTTTACTTTCGAACATGCCTTAATAAGTAAATCTAACCCTTTGTGATATATATCTTTTCTGCTGATAAAAACCATTCTGATTCTATTGTTATCTATACTATGCTTAAAATCTGTTGGAATGCTAACTCCGTTAGGAATAACAATGCCTTTATCGCTATATTTTGACACACTCTTCTCTCCCAAAGAAAGAAACTGAACCGCTGTTGCATTGGAAAACATTTTTCTAAAAAATATTCTCATTGCAAAGACCTTTTTAAATCTTTTTTTTGCCAATGCATAATTTGAAAAACATCCATGAGGAACGATAATATATGGTATTTTTTCCTTTTCAAGCATTTCTGCAATTTTAACACTTTTCTTTATGCCAAATGGGCTATGAAAAACAACAATATCAGGTTTGTTAAAAGGGGCTGGAAAAGTGTGATAATCATCTGAGAGTTCATTGTTTAAACTAATAACATTCTGATTTATACTAAATGATTTTTTTCCGTAATTATAAAAGCAAATGTTCATTATTTCAGATTGTGCATTTATTATCTCTGGCACAATTACACTTACTCCGCTTGCACCATTCTGAGAGATTCCTGCATAATGTATTACATTCATGGTCTTCTTCCTTTTATTTAAACAACTTTACAATCTCTTTATATGAAATTGCACGATCAAAACGTTCTATTCCAAGCTTCAATGAATTTCTTCCCATAGAGGCTCTCAAACTAACGTCATCAATCAGTAATTTCAACGCATTTACTATATCGTTAACATTCTCACATCCACAATTAATACCTGCCTTGTATTGGTCAAGCAAATTACGATATTCTGCACATTCCTGGGTGTTGATAACAGGTAGTCCAGCCATAGCATAGTCGCCAACCTTATTAATTATACTTCCTGCTGAACCCTTATGTATGGGATTAACGGCTATATCACACTGTTTTAAACGTTCTATCATCTGTGAGTATGGCAATTTTCCGGTAAATTCAGCGACAATTCCATTTTTCTTTGAATAGGCAATGAACTTCTCTCTAAGAGCTCCATCTCCCATTGCAAGCAACTTCACATGATGATCCTTAATTTGGGCCACAGCATCAATAACCGATATAAGATCGTAGCTTGCCGACATACTGCCGACATAAGCAATCAATAGTTCCTCGTTTTTATGGTATTGACCATCGAAATGCATATTGAAGTTTTCTCTATCGGTTCCTAGATATACTACTGTTGGTAACTCACATCTTCTATTTACTGTAATAGCACGATCAGCATAAGTCTTAGAAACAGCAACAATATAATCAGCAGATTGATATATTCTATCTGCTTGCTTTTTCATAGGTATAAAAATGAAATTACTTACTATTGGTATATGAAATACCATTTTGAATGCTTCTGGCCATAAGTCTTGTATATCTATAATAAAGCGAATGCTATTTTTGTTGCAATATTTTGCAACAACATCTGCAACATCCAATGATGGAACGGCACAGTAACAAAAATCAGGCTTGCTTCTTTTCAAAAGATAAGCACGTACATTTCTCGCCAATTCTTTATGACTGATAAATCGTTTTAAACAAACATTCTTGGGATATCCAGATTCGTGTAATGCCGTAACCTTGACACCATCAAGGCTACCAATCGAATCAAAGCTCTTTTTTAAAGCATGATTAAAATCCGAAGTGATGATTTCTACATGATTATTTGTGTCTCTTGCCAAGAGTTTCGAAAGATATACAAACCGGCTATTATTTTCTTTAAAATTCTCTATATCCCTTAAATACTGTGATACAATTACTATATCCATACTTTCACCATTAATCAATCTACATTCGTATTCTCATCGTTGTTTGTTAAATATTTCTTCGCTTTCCAATATAATTGGTTCTACATCAACATCACGTAAAAAAACATATGGCTTTTTATAGTGAAAAAACGGGGCACGTTCAATATTTCTGCAATTTCCGTCTTCCATAATTCTAATAGTATCCTCAATGAGGTCAAATCCAACATGCGCCATCACACCAGTATAAGCCATATGACGAATATTTATTTCTGTCACTTTCATATTTCCTTCTTTATCTTCTTTTAAATCAAAAGAAAGAATGCCATGAGCTGGAACGCCAAGCTTATTTTCTAAAAACTTTATACAATTATCACAAAACTCATTTATTCTATCTTCATTAAGAAAACGACCAAAGTGAGTGTTTCCTGTTACGTGTGATGGTGCTGTATTGGCCATTACATACTCTGCGCACTCCAATGCTGCCCCTTTAATATACTCTCCATTGTAATAGAGCATCTCATTTGCAAGATGTCGACCAGTAAGAAACTCACTAACTGTAAACTCAGGGATATTCGAATTAATAAAAAGCCAACTTTTATAGCTACTTATGTCATCCAACCTAAGAGAACCTAGTCCTCCAGTTCCTTCTGTAGCTCGTATCCAACATGGAAACCCAATTTCTTTCTCTATATCATTAAAGCGAGGATTTTCCTGAGTAACCTTTATTGTTTTAGGTATATACTCAGTTCCTTCAAGAAGATCAGCCATTATGGATTTGTCTCTCAAAGATTCTGAAAGTAATTTGCAACCCATAAATACTGCGCAAGGATATTTGCCATATTTCTCAAAATAACTTCCCCACTCAACAATCTCTGCTTCAGGCTGCACAAAAGCATAGTCTATCTCCCTATCAGTCACAAGTTTTTCTATCCAAGGGAAATACTCAAGTGTATCACATCGTGGACATATATAATACTCATCAACAAGTTTTCTGCCGTCCTTCATCAGCATAAAGAAACCCATTGCTTTCTTGTCAATATCACACCCAATTATTTTATAATCAGGATGTTTTTCTCTAATTATAGTTGCAATAGAACGAGGTGTTAATCCCCCAATTCCTGTCACTAAGATTGTTTTACTCATATCTATCCTCTTTTCAATTACTTAGAACCTCTACAATCCAATTCATATCATCCTCATTATATCTCTGGTCACATATCAATGACAATTCTAAATCATACAAATTAGACTGACATTCTTCTTTGGGATGTGGCCAATGTATTGGACAATAAATCTTATTATCTATCAGTTTTCTCCTTAATATATCTCGTTTCCCATCTGAAATAATTATTGGAACAAATAAAGGACAATCCATGCTTTCAATATGAAAAAGGAAATCGATATATTGATTGTTCTTTAAACCTTCATATAATATCTTTGCGTTATTTGTTCTTATTTCCTTTTGCTTTTGATAGTCTACACTCAATAGATACTTTTTCGAATATGTATCAATTGCTAAACCAGAATAATTGTCCGCTAACCATTTATTTGATTTTGAAAATAAAGTTAAAAAGACTGCTTTATCAACATCTTTATCCCCGGCCAAATATAACTGCTTCATTTTCATTGCTTTTATTTTATCATTTAAGAAAGTATCTGAAGGCTGATTAAATTTACAGGAAAGCTCCACATCTTTTGTAGTTACGAAGTATCCACCACACAAAACAGGCTCCCACTTTCTCAAAGAAGCCACAAGATAATCACTGCAATTGTGGGATTGTTTCACAGAAAGAAGACTATGCGTAATATCTTCAATTACAATGCCACCACGGTTTTTAAATCTCACCAAATCTGGCATTGGTACCTCAAAGCCAAAATAATTACACCAAAACAGGCAATCAACATCATCTGGAATATCTATATCTATTTTTATTTTTTTATCGAAACTTACAGAAAAAAAACAAACTTCTATTCCAGCATTCCTAAATGGTTCGATTATTGAATCGCAACAATATGAAGGCAACATGGCTTTTTTTATATTTTTTTCATTTTTTAGTACTTCCTCAATAGCAGTTCGTCCCGAGAAAACAAAATATGCATGATCCATATAAAATAAATTATTACTTGTTTTTGCACATTCGCTTTTAAAAAAATGAAATTCACTTCCTATTTCTCGCATAATATTCTTCCTTCAATAAAGAATACGAAACTATGTTATGATATGTCCCGTTTTTATATATTCTTTGTCTTAGAATACCGTCTTCATTAAATCCAAGCTTTAGCCAAAGCTTTCGACTATCCTCATTTCGTTCTATGACATTAGCTGTCAGACAATGCATATTTAATTCTTCAAAGCAATATTGAATTATTAAATTAAGAGTATGCGTTGCAATGCCTCTGCCTCGTGCACTTTTTAATAATTTTATATTCATATTTGACGTACGATTCTTCATATCTACAGACGAAATAATTGCAACACCAACCGCTTCTTGTCCTACTTCAATAATATATCGTACCGCCGTGTCATTTGTAATATTTGAAATCCATTTTTTTTGCGACGATAGTGAAACAGGGTAGGACCAACCAAAGACGGAATTTTCAACTTCAGGGTCATTAATTAAATCCATTAAAACCCTAGCATCGTCTTCCTCTATGGCACGTAATAAAACAATATCATCTTTTAATATCATTCTCCCGCTCCTCCATTTGCATTTGGCGATATTTATCAAAATCGATAGTAACCCCCGTACCTCTTACTACTATACCTTCACTTTTTATTATCTTCTTAACAGTTAAAAATACAATTCTCAAGTCTCCTAGAAACGTAATGTTTCTTACGTATTCTAAATCATATGCAAATCGCTGTTCCCATTGTAAGCCATTTCTTCCATTCACTTGAGCTAATCCGCTTAATCCTGGTCTTACATCATGACGATGCTTCTCTTCTTCCGTATAATATGGAAGATATTGAGGCACAAGCGGCCTCGGACCCACAATGCTCATATCCCCTATCGAAATATTGATAAGCTCTGGCAATTCATCAAGCGAAGTACTCCTAAGTATCCTTCCATACTTATTCAAACGCACATCATCAGGCAAAAGCTTTCCGTCCTTGTCCTTGCGATTGTCCATAGTCCGAAACTTTATGAGTTTAAAGATCTTCTCATTCTTACCAGGTCGTGCCTGAGTAAAAAACGGGTTGCCCCTCATAAAGACTGCACCAAGAATTATCAATATCACCAACAGCGGAGACAGCACGATAAGTGCCATTAAACTCAAAACAAAGTCAAGTATTCTCTTTATGTATTTCGCATACATTACTCAAAACAACTCCTGATAACTCGAATAATTCTCTCCTGCTGTTCCTCAGTCATCTTATTATCGCTAGGCAGGCAAGCACCTCTGTCAAAGATATCAGCGCCCACATCTTCTGCACCGCCTGCGATATAAGCATTTGTGCGGCATCTAATACTGCCGTCGCGACCAACGCACTCGTGCATTCTGTACATAGGCTGCATGTGCATTGGCTTCCATATTGGTCTTCCCTCTGCATTTATGCTTGCTATCGCTTCCAAAATTTCAGTAGGACAAGTCTTGCCAGCTTCTTTGATGTACAAAGCCTCGCTGTCATTTCTAACCTGCTTGCACATTGCGTCTTTATCTATGATAAGTGCAGACAGCCAATAATTCGGCTCTGTACCCTCAACGATAGGATTCATTTTAACAGGAAGCCCTTTAAGGCCCTCTTTGTATCTCTCGTATATTGATTTTTTCTGTGCAATATGCTCCTCAAGATGCGGATACTGACCACGAACGACTCCTGCAATAACATTCGACATACGATAGTTGTACCCGACCTCTTCATGCTGATACCATGCCGCATTCTCACGAGCCTGCGTTGACCACTTACGAGCCCTGTTTGCATCTTCAAGGCTGTTCGTCAGCAAACATCCGCCGCTAGAACCTGTTATTATCTTATTGCCATTGTAGCTTACAGCACTGTAATCGCCAAAGCTTCCACACTGTCTGCCGTCAATTGTAGCGCCCATAGCCTCAGCAGCGTCCTCGATCAAAAGCGCACCATGCTTCTCGCATATTCTCTTGATCTCGTCCATTCTTCCAGGAAAACCGTATAACTCAGCGCTTACTACCAGCTTGACTTCAGGATACATCTCAAAAGCCTTTTCAAGCGCCACAGGATCCATGTTCCAAGTATCTCTGTCAGTGTCGATAAAAACAGGGATACCGCCCTCGTAAACAACTGGGTTGAGAGTAGCGTCAAAGGTCATGTCGCTGCAAAAAACTCTTCTGCCCTCAAGAGCACCACGAGATATAGCAGGCTTGCCATAAAGCCTCTCGCCAGCAAGCTTACAGCACAAGTGAAGCGCAGCCGTGCAGCATGAAAGGCCAACAGCATACTTGACTTCAGACTTCTCCGCCGCTATCTTCTCGACCTCATTTATATTCTTACCGACTGTAGACATCCAGTTGGTATTATAAGCCTCAGTAACATATTCCAGCTCCTCACCATGCATTGTAGGTGACGCAAGCCATACTTTTTGTTTAAAGGGTTCTATTTTTTCCATTATTTTTCCCTCTTCCATATTTACTTCATATAAGTAACCATAATTACACTCATTCACGTTAATAATTTTATCACAAAATTTTAATCCAGTCAAGTATTCACCCCATATTTATGTATATTTTTTCAAGAATCGTACATTTTCAGTGTAATATACAATGCTAACCATTTACAAAAAGCTCAGTTTGTGCAATTTTATACTAAGCTGAAAGCTATAATTTTCTTCATTTAAAATTGTTAAATCATGAAACGTTTTGAAAATATTTTTACCACAAGATTTTTTATACAGACAAAAACTGACTTGATTTTTATCTGCATTTTACACGGCTTTTATTGATTATCAGGCAAAACCAGCATATAATCATAATAGTAATTATGGCGAAGTATGAGAAATATGATTGGAGCGGTGTTTATGATAGTAAAAGTTTTCTGTGCGGTTTTGGTAGCCCTTGGAGTGAGCGTTGCAATTGTTCTAGGCGGTCTGATAATTTTGGCTTCTTGTGTTAGTGGCAGAAAAAAGCCCGCTGGTGACAATACCGCTGATGATGAAGATACCTTTATGTACACAAATTATATGCAGGGATTTTACCTATAACTTTTTCTACCCTGCCAAGCTTTTCATATAGTATAATAAAGTGGAGAGTGCTTTGCCCATAAGCATTCTCCACTTTTTGTATACCATTTTTTATTCTATCACTCGACCCCCAAAAAACTATTGACACAGCCCGAAACTTGTGCTATACTCTCAACAAAATCAAATGACACTACACGCAGAAAGGGCGTTTTATAATGACTGAAAAAGAAAAAATGCTTGCGGGCAAGATATATGACTCCTCCGACAAGGAGCTTGCAGAATTGAGGACAAAGGCTCACAAGCTTTCACAGCAGTACAGCAGTTTGTATGAAGATGATGAGAGAAGAAAAGCTATCCTTGACGAGCTTCTTCCCGACCATGGCGAGGGATTTTTTCTCCAAGGTCCTGTGTATTTTGACTATGGCGTTTTCACAAAGTTCGGCTCAGGCTGCTATGCAAACTTCAATCTGACAGTGCTTGACACCTGCCCTGTGACGATTGGCGACAACGTGTTTTTCGGTCCCAACTGCACCATTGCCACACCTGTTCACCCATTCAGATGGCAGGAGCGTAACATGAAGAAAAAGTCTGACGGCACTGTTTATGATGATGAATACGGCAAGCCTATCACAATACACTCCAACTGCTGGATAGCAAGCAATGTTGTCATCACAGGCGGAGTAACCATAGGCGAGGGCTGTGTTATCGGTGCAGGAAGCGTTGTCACCCGTGACATACCGCCAAATTCTCTTGCGGCAGGAAATCCATGCAAAGTTATCCGTGAGATAACGGAGGAGGATTCTATCAAGTACAAAGCAGAACTTTTCTAGGCACACAAAATTACCCCTGACCAGAAAATGATCAGGGGCATTTTTATCGTCTGTCGGATCATTGAGTATAGACCCATTTTTTATCGGACCACGCTCCGTTATAAGTCTTTCCGCCTTTGACAGTGTAGCTTCTTACACGGACGTAATATTTTTGATATCTTGCAAGCCCGGAAACTGTCTTTTTATCGGTGCGGTTGTTTGTTACCTTTACGCTTCTTGCTCCCTTAAAGTCGGAACGCTGTGAGTATGATATTTCATATCCCGTGGCAGAGCCTTTCTGTGCATAGTCTATAAAGAAGCCTGCATATGTACCGTAAAGCTTCTGTATCACCTGCTTTGCAGGATAGATAGCAAAGCTTTTGGTGATAACTCCGCCGTAAATGCCCTTGCCTGTGATAGTCACCTTTGCGGTGCCGACCTTTGTGTTTGCAGAATATTTCACAGTGTAGTCTGTGCCGTTTTTAAGGGTCTTTGAGCCATATTTTACTGTGATCTTCTGCGTTATCGCCTTGCCGGTAAAGCTTTTTGAAGAAATACCGCTGACCTTTGCGTTTGCAAAATTAGTCTTTGCCGTAACAATGCTTTTAGCGTCTGACCAGTTGCCGTAATAGGTCTTTCCGCCCTTGACAGTATAAGAGCGAACTCTTACATAATATGTCTTTGAAGCCCCTAATCCAAGTACCGTCATCTTATCCGTCTTGTTGGTGGTGGATCTGTAAGTGGAAGCATCTGAAAAATCAGATCTTGTGCCATACTGGACCTCATAGCCTGTTGCAGATCCTTTCTGCACAAAATCCACAAAAAAGCCCTTATATCTTGTTTCAAGCACCTGTATCTGCTGTTTTGCAGGATTTATAACAAAGGAAACGGTCTGCTTGCCCTTATAGTTTCCGTAAAATTCAACTGTTATCTTGCCCGTGCCAACATTCACGTTTGAGAAATACATCACCATATAATCAACATAACGTTCAAGGGTCTTATTGCCGTCCTTTATAAGCACATCAGGTGTTATCTCCTTGCCGGTGAACGACAGTGGTGTAGCGTAATAAAGCTTGACCTTGGAAGCGTCCTTTGGCTGGATAGTAAAGCTTTTTGCAACAGAGCCTCTGTATTCGCCTTTTCCAACAAAGGTCATTTTTGCAGGTCCTGCGTTAAGATTGGTCTTATAATAAACAGTGTAATCCACGCCCTCTTTAAGCTCTTTGCCCTCATAGGTGAGCGTTACGTCAGGCTGTTCAATATTCTTTCCTGTGTATGTGAAGCTGTTCATGAAGCCTGTTATCTCGCAGTCTGCAATAAGCTTGCTGTCAGAATACTCCGCTTTGACAGTCATATCCTCTGTGACGTTTTTATAGTCCTTGTCCCAGCCTGTAAAACGCAGACCCTTTATAGCAGGGGCTTTCGGAGCTTTTGCAGACTTACCATATTCCACTGTCTGCTGACTTATCACCTTGCCGTCCTTATCCACAAACGTAACGTTATATGTATAAGGCTTCCATGCGGCATAAAGGGTCTTTGCACCGCCTGAATATGAGATGCTTTCTATTCTTTCGCCTGAAAATGCAGCGTTATCATACCAGCCTGCAAAGTCTGCACCCTCTTTTGTCGGCTCGGAAAGCGTCACGCCTTCGCCTTTGCTGAGGTATTCTGGATTGCCTGTACTGTTCGTGCCGCCATTTAAAACATAGTCGATAGTGACAAATTCTGCTTCAACAAGCTTTGCCTTTACTGTGCTGTCAGCAGTATAAACTGTGTTCGCATCGACAGCAATTCCGTTCTTGTACCATTTAAGAGCATAACCGCTTTGCACTTTGACAGCAGGATATTTCACCTTGCCGTCTTTATCAGTGCAGGCATAATGCTTGCTGTCAGGAGCTTCAAATGTTATCTTGTGCGAAGCCTGCTCCCCTTGACGAGTTAGCCTTGCTTTGCCGCCTGCCATTGTCCACCTGCCGCTGTCTGTCTGCTTTCCGCCAATGGTATTCAGCGAATAAGCTGCAGAGCTTGTAACGTTAGACAAAGCCGTTTTCTTTACCTTGCTGTCAGAAAAGTTGCCGTTATACCAGCAATCGGCATATTGCCGTCCATAATAAAAAGCGTCATTATCAATGCTGCCCACCATAGCTTTAGCATTTGAACTGCTTGACTTTGCAAGGTCTGAAGCACACTCTGTTAGGGTCAGACCACCTGCTTTGCCCACGATTCCGCCTGCTGAGCTTGTACCCTTGACAGTTCCGCTGAACGTACAGCGTTGGATAGATACCGCATCAAATTCACCAACGATCCCGCCTGCGTACTTACCGCTGACAGTTATTTTCTCAGCACTGAGATCTCTTATCTGCGCTCTGTCCTCGGCATAGCCGAACAGACCTGCATAAGAATTATTTTGGATAACAGCGTTTTTCAGAACGTGTCCGTTGCCGTCAAAATATCCGCAAAAAGGCTTTGAAGCCGTTCCTACTGCCGATATCTTTGCACCACCGAAGTCGATGTCTTTTTCAAGCACAACACGCTTTCCTGCAAAGCTTTCACCGCCTGATACACGCTTTGTGAAATTCTTCCAATCCGTCGCCGTCTTTATAACAAGGCTTTGTTCCTTTATCTCTTTCGCCTTTGCCTTTATAAGAAGCTTGGCATTGGTAATATCGTTCTTTGATGCGTTTTCGTCTGCAATAACTTTCTTGCCGTTGTTGACCTCACGCTCATAACCGCTCTGCTTTTCATACTTTGCCACAAGTGTTTCAAGCTCGCTTTTATCAGACTTATCTATATCATCGGTATAGGCAAATATTATAGGCTGACCAGTATAAGCGTCCTTGTCGGTAACGTCCGTCCAACTGTCGCCGTCATTGGAAATATACGCCTGACCAGGCTTCATGACCCCGTCTGAATAGCCATAAACGGTCACATAGCCTGAGCCGTCATCACCGCTGAATGTCATCACGACAGAATATCTTTCGCCCTCGTCAAGCTCAACATCAGGGATATCCACGGTATAGAATCCGTCGCTCTGCACCTTTCCGCTGACCTCACATTCAAGTATCCCCACAGGAGTGCTGTCTGAAACAGAAGTGTAGACCTGCACGGTGTAGTCAGACTTTCCAGTGTAGCCAAGATACATAAAGCCCACTTTGTCAAGAAGCTCGTCTTTTTTTGCTGTAAAAACATCAGCACCGCTCATTTTGTTTTCATTGCTAACATAAAATATAGAATTATCCTTATTAGCAGGATAATGGTAATTATTATCACAGCTTTCAGTGAGGTCGAACGCCACCCAATCGGTCATTTCTGCCTCTTCATAGGATATCCAGTAATAACCGTCCGTGCCACTGGATACTCCCCAAGAGCCTTTCACAAGCCATGCCCCGTTTTTCTTTGGCTGATAGCCTGCAAGGAAATTTGACTTGCTGTAATTATCGTCCCAGCCCACTACGCTTACGGCATGATTTATTCCACTATATTTTGTAGTTTCCGGATCGTAATAGCTTTTGTTATCAAAGGTCATATACAGGTCGTCTGCATAATAGCTCACCATTACTCCGCCAAGCTCTTTTATCTTGTTTTTAATGGCGTTTCGTCCGCCTGTGATAGTGGAAGCGTAATTAAGCTGATATTCGCAAACGCCCTTTTTCTCCTCAGATACGATAGTGGCTTCCGTTCCGTCGGACACGAAAGGCTCATATTCATCATAGCAAAGTCCTCTATGAGCCGCCATTGCAAGGGACGAATCCATCCACGTTCCGCCGCAATCCCATATTGACTCGTCAAATCCGCCGTTAGCATATGTAGAGAGGGCAAGGCTCGGCACAGAAAACTGCACGTTTTGATTTTCAAGCCCCTTTTGGATAAGATTGCTCTCAGTGCAGGAAAGTGCCGCAAACGCCCAGCAAGTGCCTGTCTGGAACTGATTTTTGATAGTCGTCAGCGTATTCTTAGATCTGGGGTCATATTTCGCAGGCAGCGAAGCCGTTGCCTTTTGTGCATAAGCTGAAGCCCCATCGTCCGTACCGACCAAATCTTCATCAGCGATCTCCGATTTTTCCAGACCTTCCTTTTCGTAGCCATAACCATTATCAGTAAAAATTATCCTGCCCATCTTAAATTTCGGGCTGTCATTATCTCCGCCATGCTCCATATCCGCAAAAGCTGCGCAAGGAAACTGCACTGACAATATCGCCGCCGTCAAAATGGCGGCACATTTATAGATCACCTTCATAAAGATCTCCTTTCTGCTTTTCTGTTATTTAGTTGCACAAAGTTTCTTTTGGTTACTATTTTAATGATTACTTTTTTATCTTTTTCTCCCCACTGAGATAATATTTTTCTTAGTAAGCACAAGTAGCACAATGCCAAGCAAAAGTATCAGCGGCCAAGTAAGATACGGTCTTTTATCATTATCAATATCGGTCACGACCTTATCAGGCTCACCATTTTTATCAGTGTTGTAATACACGTTCACTTTTTCGTTCTGACTCACATAATATGTGCCTGTGAAGATCTCTCTTGTGTACTCCTTGCCGCCAACATCAAAAGCGACAGTTATGTAATATGTTTCAGCTTTGTTGCTTGCCTTTTTGTTATGTCCCCAAGTTTTCAACTCATGGTCTATCCACTTCACATAGCCTGTGGTTTTCTCAGCACTTGACATGAAAACCCTGTTTGAAACATACTTGCTGAGATTATAGATAGTAGAGAAACCACCCATAAGAATAAAAACGATACTCAGAGCGATAAGCCCTGCATTTTGCTTTTTCATTTGATATACCCCCTGAACAGAAATGTTGTGTTAATATGAATTTATTATATCATATGAGAACATGGAAAGTCAATAAGCCTATCCCATCTTTCCATAAGTCTTATGGACATATTTATTAGTACGGTTTTGATCGTTGAGGTAAGCCGCTATTTTCTTTCTGCTGTAAGGACTTTTTTTATAAGATCATGTTGAAACTTTATTTTCTTCATTTTTTGAACAATTCTTGACTTTGTTGCAAATCTGTGTTATACTAATCATAAACGAACGGTCGGTACGCATAAAAGGAGCGAAGCAACATGAAAACAACTGAGCAACAGCACAATGAGCGGAAACGTGAACTAATGGAAAAGTGCTTCGAGTGCTATGCGGAAAACGGGCTCACAGGCACAGGAATTAAAGCACTAGCCGATGCGTGCGGATGCACGAAAGCAAATTTGTATTCGTATTTTAAAAACCTTGATGAACTGATCATTGAGTCAACGGCATACTGTATGGAAAAGGTTGAGGACGACTTTATGGAGATGGCACCCACCGACCCCGAGGATGTTGTCCGTTTTGTGAAGGAGGTCCCGTATTGGACAGCAAAAAAGCACGGAAAAAAATATCGCCTGATGTATCAGATATATACGCACCCGAAGTATATCGAGCATGGCAAGAAATTCTTTGAGGGCGTGAACGAACGCTATACCGAGTATGCCAAGCGGCTGGAGCCGAAGATAGGCATTCCCTATACGGTCATCACACCGCTGATCTTTATATTCGTCCGTGCCTGCGTTCATTATGCGATGTTTGAGGATGAATATTATCTGAAAACCCAGATGGAGGTCTTAAAACAGGGGGTCGCACTGTTTGTGGATAAGTACAAAGCAAACCAAGCATAAGCCTATCGACCGCCGCTCATTTACGGCGTGGGCAGCGGCGCAAAGCTCCGCCGTGATAAACAATTCCGAACGGAGGAAAAAAGATGAAAACAGGAAAAAAACTACTCACAGGTACAGTTTTGGCGCTTTGCACCGCTCTTTTGGTGCTTTGCAGCGTGCTTGCAATAGGATGGAGCAAGGCGGCAAAAACAGGCGACGCACTGCCGGAGGTGCGAAACAACGGCACGGCGATTCAGTGGAAATACAGCGACGAAGCCGACTGGCACGACCTTGTGGCGCTTACCGAGCTGCGGGGCGCTGCCGGAGAAAACGGAACAGACGGTAAAAACGGTAAAGACGGCTCTGACGGCAAGAACGGAATAAACGGCACAGACGGTAAAGACGGAGCCGATGGGAAAAACGGCAAGGATGGAATTGACGGTGTCAATGGTAAAGACGGAGCCGACGGCAAAGACGGTATCAACGGCACTGACGGCATTAACGCCAAAAGCATAGAGGTGCAGCGAGCTGAAACCCACATACAGTGGCGTTACGAGGGCGATGAGTGGCAGGACCTTGTGGCGATAGCCGACATCACAGGCCCCACCGGGCAGAAAGGTGCAGACGGAGCAAACGGAAAGACACCGGAGTTCCGTGTAAGCGAAAACACCCTGCAGTGGCGCTATGTCGGCGATGAAATATGGCTGAACCTGTACGATCTTTCGGTTTTGAAAGGTCTTGACGGCAAGGATGGTATAAACGGAAAAGACGGAGCCGATGGAAAAGACGGAACAAACGGACAAAACGGCTCCGATGGTGCGGACGGCAACACCCCGTTTATCGGAGAGAACGGCAACTGGTGGATCGGAGAAACCGACACCAGCGTAAAAGCCGCAGGCATTGACGGCACAGACGGTGTTGACGGCACAGACGGCGAAAAGGGAGACAAGGGAGACAAAGGCGACAAGGGAGATAAAGGCGAAAAAGGAGATAAAGGCGACAAGGGCGATGCCGGTCAGAACGGCAGCTGTTCGGGGTATTTTCACGCCTCAAACGGCGGCACCGGCGCTTCATTCAATCAGCCGCTTCAGTTGTTTGAAGATTGCAATTCCGGAGGACTTTTTGTATGGGATCGAGCCAATAGAACCGTAACGCTGAAAGCCGGACATACATACAGTATTTCATTCAGCGGTTCGGTCTGCATTTCTCACGACATGGGTGGATGGTACTCGGTAGTATTGAAAGGCAGACAAGGCATTCTTAATGATACATTGATCGAAAGGTATATGAACGATGCAGATAATTCACGAGTGTGGATGCCGTTTGCATTCAACCGCATCTACAATGCCGGCAGTGATATTGTGCTGCAATATGAATTTATCCAGTTGACCCCCGGCACACAGCTGAACGGTGCTGTCTATAATATTACAATCATTGCTCTTGATTGAGCCGACATATACGAAAACAGAGGTAACGGAAAATAAAAAAACGAATACTCAGTATCATGCTCACCCTTTGTATGGTTCTTTGCCTTGTGTCGACAAGTGTATTTGCCGAGGATAATATGGCAGCGAGTGGGACGGCGGAAGTTTCCACATCGGCGGAACTGGTTTCAGCAATCAGAGAAGCTTCATACGGAACAGTCAAACTGACGTCAGACATTACCATTTACACCACATTAGTGGTCAACCGCACCGTCACCCTTGATCTCAACGGTTATATGCTGAAATACGGCAGCAGCAGTGCAGGGCATATAATCACTGTGTCCAGTGGTATTTTGACAATTGAAAACAGTGACTATACAAAACCGCACAATTTCCAAAAGAAGTATAATTTATATGTAAATGATTTTTTTTGAATTTTGCTCCGTTTAAAATCATACTAATTTTAGCTTTTAATTTTTTTCATTCCAAAAACCGCCCCATTTCGTTCTATAAATTACCTATTATAATCAAATCATGCAGACATATAATATTATTGCAAACCCGAAAAACAAATGAAAAGGAGATACGAAAATGAAAGGTATCACAACTCAGGAAGGCAGAGAAACACTCAACAAGTTCAAGATGGAAGCAGCTAACGAAGTTGGCGTAAACCTCAAGCAGGGCTACAACGGCGATCTTACAGCTCGTGAGGTCGGCTCTGTAGGCGGTCAGATGGTCAAGAAGATGATCGACGCTTACAAGACAACAGGTAACAAGTAATTTCTTCCAAAAGTCCTAAAAACTCCGCCGCGGCATTCGCTGTGGCGGAGCTTTTTACTTGAAATCAGGCAAAAAAAGTAGTATAATATACACATAGGGTCGGGGTAAAGATCATAGTAAAGAGGGATAAATATGTTGACTAAAAAGATCGCCGCAGGACTTACAGCTTTTGTTATAACAGCTTCTGCCGCACTGCTTCCGCTTCCAGAAAGCATTAACGGCATATTGGGGAACACCGCTATATCAGCTCAGGCTTATTCTGCAAACGGCGCCGTAAAAATGCCGTCAGATTTTCTGACTTTTAACAGCTCCGATCAGGTTTTCGTAAACGTGGTTTCTGCCACTAAAAACGGACTATACTATTATACTGTGGAAAACTACAAGAAGCTAATTAAATTCTATAGTTTTTCCAACAACTCCGTGAGAACTGTAGCAACGCTTGGTGACATTATAAATGTATATGCAAATAACTCCAAGATCTATTATATCGAAAGAGATACCAGCACATACAATTCCAGCGTGAAGGGCTCGTCATATTCTTATTACATAAAGACCTTTGACACCGATACGGAAAAGGTGACCAAAAGCGTTAATGTGAGCAAGTATACCCCCAATGGTATTTTAAATTACCCAAACTGTTTTGGCGTTGACGATAACGGCAGGATATATTACTATGTAACAGACAGCAGTGGTGCTGAAAAAGGCGATAATCTGTTTCTGCTGGACTCAAACGGAAATAAGTTGTCCTCCTGCAGCACCGATGTTGCCATAACAAAATTCTCAGGCTTTGACAGCACAAACGGAAACTTCTATTTTGAAAGAAGCGCTGATTACGTTTATTGGGGCTATACTCACAAAATGAACGCCCTTGGCTTTGGAAACATTTCAAATAACAAAATAACCGTGTCTGATAAATCTATCGACTATTTCTATCAGAAATATTACGATTATCATTATGACAACGCACAAATGCTTGGCAACGGCAAGCTTGCGTGGACTTCTTCTGCAAGCGGCACTGTAAACATCGTGGAATCTGCCAAATTTCATACATCAACAGATAATACATTATCTCTCTTTGGAAGCGTTTCAAGAGCGGAACATGAAAACAAAGGTGATCTCTACAACAGCGTTGGAACAAGAACTGTATACAACAGCGAAAATGACAGCACTATAATGTATGTAAACAACAACACCCTTATGGAGTTCAACAATGATTTCAAGCAGGTGGCTTCATATAAAACAGCTTATCCTGTTTTCGCTTTGTATTATACGAACGGCACTGTGACAGCCATAGAGCGTGATACTGACGGCAATTTCTACTCAGAGAATATTGCTTGGAAAAAGCCTAGCAGTGTTACGATTTCAAATTCTTCTGCCACGCTCAAAACGGGCGACAGCCTTAAACTTTCTGCAAGAAGCAATTCCGATATAGACTACGGCTTCACATGGTCAAGCAGTGATAATTCTGTGGCTTCGGTTACAAAAGACGGCAAGGTGTACGGAAACAAGGCAGGCGTATGCATAATAACCGCCACCACCGACAACAGTGTGAAAGCAAGCTGTACAGTGACAGTTACGCCTATGGATAGCGACACAAAAGGCTCTGCCACTATACTCAGCGGACGTACAACAGACAATGCTTCAGATAACCATTACAACACATGGTCATCGGTCACAAACTCTTATCTTGTACAAAACAGCGACGGAACGCTCACAAGGCTTGAAAACACATCAAGCGGCATTGTGGTAGAAAACTATTCCGCAGACGGCAATAAGCTTATCTCACAACGCACTATTTCAAAAGAGCTTAACCTATTTGGTGGCTTTTATTCAGGAAAAGACTATAACTATCTCGTATTCGGTCAGAACAACACTGCCGAAAGCGACAGCAAGGAAGTTGTGAGAGTAGTCAAATACACCAAGAGCTGGAGCAAGGTTAATTCATGCAGTATCTCAGGTGTCAATACAACAAAGCCGTTCTCGGCAGGCTCACTGAGAATGGAAGAAGCGGGCGGAAAGCTTTATGTTTACACCTGCCATGAGATGTATGCTGACAGCGACGGCATAAATCATCAGGCAAATATGCTTTTCACCATTGACGAATCCTCCATGTCCTTGACCGACTCAATGTATGACGTTTTAAATCTTACAGACGGCTATGTTAGCCACTCATTCAACCAATTCATCAAAGCTGACGAAAGCGGAAAATACATCTACAGAGTTGACCACTCAGAATCAAGCAACTACACAATGAACGGCTCTTACCTTTCTGTAAACGGCATTACTCTCACAAAATATAAGGCTGACGGAAAATCAACAGCCGTGAGCGTTTCTATCCCTGTTAAGTTCGATATGAACAAAAGCAACTACACAGGTGCTTCAATAGGCGGTTTTGAGCTTGGCAGCGGAAACTGTCTGATAGCCTATGCAAAAGACGTTTCAAGCAGTTGTAAGACAAGAAATGTTTACATAAGCGTCACAGACGAGCTTTTCAACGGCACACAGAATATAGCCCTCACAAACTACGGCACATCAAGTAAAGTGACCTGCCGCACCCCTCAGCTTATAAAGATAAATGACAATCTGTTCCTTGTTATGTGGGAAGAATACAACAGTTCCACAGGCAAGACCGCCACAAAGACCATGACAGTTGACTCAAACGGCAAAACTGTTACCAAAGCCATTTCTCACTCCTTCGGACTTTCAGATTGTCAACCTGTTGTATGCAGTGACGGCATGGTAAAATGGTATGTCACAAATAATTCAGCACCGACCCTTTACAAGCTCTCACCATTTGCGCTGGACGATTATCATGAACACAGCTATACAAAAACTGTTCTCAGCAACGCCACCTGCACCACCGCAGGCACAGTAAAATACACCTGCTCATGCGGTGACTCCTACACCGAAACTATCCCAGCCACAGGTCACAAGTCAAGCGGTTGGATAGTCGACAAAACGGCTTCTATCGGAGTTAAAGGCTCAAAACACAAGGAATGTACTGTCTGCAAGAAAATTCTTGAAACGGCTGAGATCCCTGCACTTTCAAGAATTAGCATTTCAAAGGCAAGCGTGACACTTTCCACTTCGACCTACGCATATGATGGCAAGACAAAAACTCCGTCCGTTACTGTAAAAGTCGGTGGAAAGACTTTGAAAAAGGATACTGATTACACTGTTTCCTATTCAAACAACACCAAGGTCGGAACAGCAAAGGTCACTATCACAGGCAAGGGCAATTACACAGGCTCAGTTTCTAAGACCTACAGTATCAAAAATGACTTCAAGAAAGCTACAATTTCTGGCATTTCAAACAAATCATACACGGGCAAGAATATCACTCAGAGCATTACTGTTAAATACAATGGCAAAACACTGAAAAAAGGCACTGACTATACAGTTTCATACTCAAACAACAAGAGCATAGGTACTGCCACTGTAAAAATCGCAGGAAAAGGTTCTTACACAGGCACTATCACAAAGACATTCAAGATAAATCCTGCCAAGCAGGAGATACAGAAGCTCACTGCTAAGAGCAAGGCATTCTTTGTGGATTGGGCGCAGAAAGGCTCTGCTACCGGATACGAGATTCAGTACGCTACCAACTCAAAGTTCACAAGTGCAAAGAAAGTTACCATAACAAATAAAAAGACCGATACCAAGACGGTTTCTAAGCTTTCGGGCAAAAAGAAATACTATGTTCGTGTTCGTTCTTACACAACTGTAAAGGGTACTAAGTATTATGGTGCTTGGTCGGCTTCAAAGAGTGTTACTACTAAGAAGTAATTTTTATCGTTTATGAAAACTCCCCCGTGCAGAGGTTTTCTGCATGGGGGAGTTTTTTTACGTTAAAGCGTACATTTTGTCGGCAAAGCCACCCTGAAATGTTACGACCGACCATAAAAAAAAACACCGCACAAAGTCTTACCTCTGTGCGGTGTAAATATCTACTTTATTACTTCCTCTTAGAAACCACCATAGCTGCACCTGCAAGTGCTGCCAGACCTATACTTATGCCCATTGCCGCATCTGTATTAGGGTTTGTGGTGCTGTTAGGATTTGTCGTTGTCTTTGATGATGAAGCCGCTGCGCTGCTGTCATTTGTTGCTTCAGAAGAAGCCTCGGAAGATGACTCCTCTGCTTTGCTCTCGCTGCTCTCCTCACTTGACGACTCCTCAACAACGTTATTGAACTCAACGTCGTCGTCCTTTGTCATTTCGTCAACGCCGTCGTTAACCAGCTCAACTCTCTCCCAGCCGTAAATACCTTCAATAGCATATGTAAGCTCATAAGCTGCTGTCTTCTGTGAAACAGCTGATGGGTGATAGTCAACTGCATAACCATTGTTTTCGCTGTCCTGAACGCTGAACTGGAAAACTGATACCTTGCTGTCGCCTGTTTCAGTCTTATAAGTGTCAACTGCATCTGTAATAGAAGGATAAAGCTCCTGTCCCATAATACCAAGTGTACAAAGTATCTCAGAATTTGGATTCTTAGCTCTTATCTCCTTGAGGAAATTTACATAGCCCTTTTCAAACTCAGCACACTTATCAGGGTCACCCTTTGTGTATGAGTTATCGTTTGTACCAAGATTTACAACGATAAGCTCAGGCTGATACTGTGAGAAATCCCAATCATAATTAGCTGTCTGTTCACCGTCGAACCAGCTCCATGTAAAGCAGAACTTATCATAGAAATTTGGCACAAGCAGTGCGTCATTTATCTTGCCGTTGCCTGAATAACCAGAGATCACACCTGCTCCGCTTACTGATACAAAGCTGTAGTCAGCGCCAAAATTCTGTGCTGCCTTGTAAGCATATGTCTTTGCGGCGTTCTCGTTGTAGATAGAAAATGACTTTCCAAGTGGATCGTCAACACCGTATCCACAAGTGATAGAGTCACCAATAAACTCGATAGAATGCTTTGCTGCCTCTGTTGGCTGTGGCTTGCCGTCTACCTCAAAGCTGTCAATTGCGATAACGCTCTGTGCAGCTTCTGAAAGCTTTATGAGCTTAACTGTGCTTTCGCCCTCAGGAAGATCTACCTCAACTGCGTTTGTCTTCTTATTTTTTATGTAGCCCTGCTTAACAAGCTTGCCGTTTACAAATACGCCAATTCTTGCCTCACCTACGCTGCCGTTTACATTGAAAACAGCCTTTGTGCCTGTGCATTTGAACTCGATACCGCTTGCAGAATAGCCAAGTATCGTTGTGTCGCCCTTTCTGTAAGTACGACCGATAAGCTTAACATTGTCGCTTGTTGCCTCGTAAGAGGTGAGCTTGTCCGTTGCTTCCGTGTCTGCCATGACTGTCATTCCCATGCATCCTGCTGCAATTGCCGCAGCACAGAAGCCTGCCAAAAACTTCTTCATACTATGATTTCCTCCGTTGTTTAATTTTTTTGTATCTTTTGCCTTAATATTTCTCGATCC
>OHMQ01000074.1_pt1 | contig 64681 bp, 60 predicted proteins | sample 1569401 | NCBI WGS metagenome assembly OHMQ01 (sample SAMEA3879501, study PRJEB24766) | human gut metagenome | biome: human-associated habitat; feature: feces | place: USA | collected 1985/1987 | reverse complement strand
GGGACTCGAACCCCCGACCTACTGGTTCGTAGCCAGTCACTCTATCCAAAAATAAAACCACAAATTTCTTTCAGTTAAACAAAATATCATGAAAATGGCTGCTAAGACTTTGGCAGCTTTTTTGATGATATTTACACATATCATCAAGCATAGACAGGGTAGCTCCCTGAGCGGCAGGACGTTCTCCCCTGCCGCTTTTTCTGTGCTTAATACGGAGAACTTAAACATTTTCAGAAAGGGTGTTTTTAATGGAGAACACAAAAACAAAGATCGTAGCCGTTGCAAATCAGAAAGGCGGCGTTGCAAAAACAACATCGGCATTTAATATTGCCGCTATTCTTGCACAACGAGAGAAAAAAGTTCTTATGATAGACCTTGACCCTCAGAGCAGCTTGTCAGTATCGTGTATGAAGTACGAATATGCCCCTGACGATATCACTATCACTGAGCTTATGTCATCTATCATAAATAAGAAAACCGTTGATTTCAAGACGGCTGTACACCACAACAAGCCGAACAACATTGACTATATTCCTGCGACTATAACACTTTCAGGAATTGAAGTTGACCTGTGCAGAACACGCTGCTGCGAAATGGTGCTGAAGCGTGTCATTAGTAATTACATCGGCAGCTATGACTATATCATCATAGATTGCCCTCCGTCACTGAGCAACTTGCTCTACAATGCGCTTTCCGCCGCAGATATGGTCTTGATACCTGTGCTTGCTCAGGAAATGGCATTGAGCGGAATACCGCTTCTTCTTGACAGCATTGACGATATCCATGAGTACGCTAACCCTGACCTTGAAATACTCGGAGTATTCGCAACATGGACAGAGAAAAACAACACAATGTCAGCTGAAGTAATTGAGTCAATAAAAGCCGCATTCAATGATAAATACCTTGGCAGCATAAGCAAGTCAAAAGCAGCTCAGGACAGCAGCCGTGAGGGTATCGCCCTTTGCAACTATAAAATCAGCAGCACAAATAAATACAAGAATATGCTCGCAGACGAGTATCGTGTAATAGCTGACAAAATAGAGTGTGTCACGGTGACACACTAAGGAGGTTTCAGTATGATAGATATAAAACGCTCCGCAAATCGTCCAAGAGCTAACTTCTCAAATAACTTTGAGGAGCTTCTCATGGATAAGCAAAAGGTGGTTTCACTGCCTATGTCAAAAATTGAGCCTTTCAGCTTTAATGGTGATCCACAGCCATTTGCAATAGATGAAAATGAGATATCTGCACTTGCCGACTCTATTTCAAAGTGTGGACTTATCACTCCGATAATAGTTCGCAGCATTAGCAGCAACAGCTATCAGATACTCAGTGGTCATAAAAGATACGCTGCTTGCAAAAAGCTTATGCACCTTGACATTGACGCCGTTGTTATAGAGGTCACTGATGATAACGTAGCTTTCGATATAGTCTGCCAGGCAAACATTCAGCGTAAAGAGCCACGTCCAAGCGAGCTTTCAAAAATGTTCAATACATACTTAAGTCTGAGGAAAAACGTTTCAGCAGACCTTACAGTAAATGAGATAAGCAATATGTTCGGTATATCCCGAAAAACCATTTACCGCTATGCAAATATCTCAAACCTTTATAATGGATTGGCTGAGCTGATAGACAGCAAATCTATTCAGATAAAGTTCATTGAGCCGCTTGCAAAGCTCAGTTCTGAGCAACAGAAAGCCATATCAGACTACTACAATTATGACGAACGGCTCAGTTCAAAAGAGCTGACATTGGTCATAGAGCAAATGACAGACAGCGGAAGCAGTGATATCTATGATATCATAAAAGCTATAAGGAATCTGTCTGAAAAGAAAAAAGAGCCATACAAGAACAGCTTATACAATGAGATGTATATCCAAAAGTCGTCATGTATGCAGAACATGACCGAAAGTGAGCTTGACAAGATAATGTATAGGCTTCTGGAAGAATACCTTGACAACATCACAAGTACAAAAAAAGTTACCACAAATGAAAAATAATATGATATAATCATAGCACAGGAGGAAAAGATATGAACATGACGTTCAAAATAGACATAGACCGCAGAAAAGTCGAAGCTATCCGCTGCTATATGCCTGACGGAAACATTGAAGAGCTGCTCAATGAGGAGATAACCAAAGCTGCTGAAAATGTGGTGAACAGGCTGTACAGCAAGACTGTTCCAAAAAAAGTTCAGGAATATCTCAGAAAATCAGCGGAGATAAAAACTGATAGCAAGAAAAAGGCGGAGCAGGTCAATGAGTAGCGGCATCATAAAAACTTTTGGCAGCAATCACCAGACCGCCTTGTATATGGCTAAAGACAAACGGCTGTATGAGATAGTATCAATAGACAATGATTGTGCTGTAATGGCGGCGTTTAATAATACGTTTGCGGTGGCTGCGAAGCCGTTTCTTGATGAAGTAAACAATGTAATAGACTATTCGAGCATTGAATACTTTGACCGCATATCACAGGCAAAAAGCTACAGTGATAGACTTCACAAATGCTTTGACAGCTCCAAAGCAGAAGAAAACATCAAAGAACAATGTGTCACGGTGACACACTCAGATAACATCACTCAAAAACATAAAAGTTTGTAATTGAAAGAGGAGGACCATTATGAACGAAAACAGGAATTTTAACGAAGATTTTGAAATCGAGCAGGCAGGACCAGAAGATGTTGGCTGCGATCTTTTTGAGTATGAGCTTACTCCAGAGGGTACATACGTCCCGAAGATAGCATACACAAGTGACCCCGAAGAAGAAAAGCTTCTCAAAAAGCCTATCCGCAGATGGGGACGTGCATGGATGAAATGGATGGAAGCAGAATACCCAGCAGACGTTGACATTCTCGTGTGCGAATGCCGTTGGCAGATCATTCCGAGAGAAATAGATATCGAAGCTGAGGAGAGGTTTAACGAGCTTGACGAGATCTACAGAAAAGATCACCCACGTCCTACAGAGTTCAATGCTATACGCAAGTGGGAAAAGGAAAGGCTTATGACGCTCGAACATCAGGTCATGGAGGAGATCGTTTATAAGCTCCGTGAATAGGTTTCATATGACAGACTTCTTGCAGAAATCGTTATTTCTGCATTTAAGATGTAGGTAAATAAAAACTTAAGGACACTTGAAGGTTCAGGTGTCCTTTTTTGTTGACAAATGTCACTTTCAATGATAAAATTGGAGAATGAGAAATGATTTGGTATACTATATTTACAATCATATTTCTGTTTGGAATATTGTACATTGCAAATAACAAGAAGAACAGCAGCAAATTAGTAACATCTATTATTGATAAGTTTTGCTTATTAGCATTATATGTTATGTCAACAAAACTTACTAAGCGGCTTATTCCCCAACTGACGGTTACCTTATTAATGGATATATATATTGTTCTGAGGGAAAAATACTGCAGTCCTTTATCTAAGACACAGAAAATAATTTTATTGAGTATAACCAATTTTCTTTTAATTTTTCTATGTTGGAAGTGGATTTATGAACTTACTTAAAACTACATTCGAATACAAACGTAAGGACACTTGAATTTTCAGGTGTCCTTTTCTTATAAAAAAAGTGAAAGGGGTAACTTTATGTTTCACAAATTCATTGACACAATTTTAGATATAATATTTGAAAATACTTTGTTGTTTTGTTTTCTCCTTCTTCAGATATTCTCACTGGTAATGTTTTCGGTGAGCTATGCAACAGAAACCAAAACAGTTGTTGATAAAGAGTACATTAATGGCGATAGCAATACTCATCACAGCTATGAAGTGAGGGTGCGTACCAAGGATTTCTTTAGAGAACGTTATCGTTGGATTGAGGTTACACCTGATGAGTACAATAACTATGAAATTGGTGATGAGTACGCAGACGATTAAGTATGAAATAGAAAGGTGGAAAGAATAATGATATTCTATGATGAAGAACACGAGGAACTGTTTAACAAACTCTGCAAGAAAATGCCCTATCTTGACGGCTATCACTTGTCGCTTGCATATCTTCTGACAATGGACAGTGTTTTGCGTCACCATATTGGCGCACTATACGATATTAAGAAAGACGTGATTATTTTTGAGGGGTTGAACAAGCCTTTTCAGACAAGCACAAGCAGTAAAACAACACGTCTTGCCTTTAACCTGTGGAGCGGCACTGTGTATGACTCCGATCCCCCTGAAACCTATATTGACAAGGATGGTGAGAAAAAATATGTGCCGAGCAAATACTATGCTCCTGACAATATTTTTAACTGCAACTATACGCCGTACTACTTCGAAGCAATCAAGATGAGATTCGAGATTTCCATGTAAGTAATGAAATGAAGGTAATGATATGAAAGTAAAACACTATCATAAAGAATATGACAGCTACAAGACTGAACGTCAGTGGGCGCTTGAGGGCTTTCTTGTAGCAGAAAATGTAGAAGGCATAGAGCTTTTGCCAAGCAAGCAAAGCAAACAGCCATGTAAGTATTACAAACCTGATGAAGTCAGACCTGCAACGGAGAGTGAGTTGCAGGCTTTTTTTCAGCCCGAAAAAGAAAGACGTAGAGAACAAGCAAGGGCATATCGTAAGGCTAGGCTAGAACGTGAGCGGGAAGAACGGGAAAGAGAGATTGAGAAGGCAAAGTGGTGTGCTGTTGAGCCTTACAAGAAAAAAATTGACGAATTGAGCATGGTTATAAATGCTCTTGACAACGATCCGTCAACAGCCATTGTTATGAACTATGAAGCAACAGGCTATAAAACTGGAGATGAATTATTACAACTATCAATCATCAACTTCAAAGGGGATATTCTTTTTAACAGCTATTTTAAACCCAAAAAACACAAAGAGTGGACAGAAACTGAAAAGGAAAACGGAATAACGCCAGAAATGGTTGCTAATGCGCCACAAACGTCGGATATGGCTAACCAGATTGTTGCGATATTTAATAAAGCAAATTTAGTTCTGCATAATAATCAAAACTACTTTGATTACCTTTTCTATGATAACAACATCTTTTTTCAACAAAAATACCGAGAAAAAATAAATGTCAATAAAATTTTAAGTAAATGTGATAACTTTGAACTTCCAAAGGATAGCCTTGAAAAATGTCAAGCTATTTTGAAACTCTACAAGGAGAAATTGCATTGGGTGGAGGAGAATAAATAATCATGGAAAACAAATATATAGTTTTGGACACTGAAACAACAGGTTTGAACGCAGCAGAGGACGAGCTTCTTCAGGTGTCTATCATTGATAATGAGGGTACAGTTCTATTCGACAGTTACATAAGACCAACACAGCACACGGAGTGGGCAGAGGCGGAACGTGTTAATCATATCACGCCTGAAATGGTAGCTGACGCACCGACTATAGCGGAGGTCATGCCAGAGATAAATGATATCTTAAAAAGATATGATAAAATCGTTGGGTACAATGTCAGGTTTGACGCAGATTTTCTAAAACACAACGGAGCAGAATTTTCAAACGCAGAATATGCTGACGCAATGAAAATGTTTGCACCGATTTATGGCGAGTGGAATGACCAAAGAGGAAGCTATAAATGGCAGAAACTCACTGCAGCCGCAGACTATTACGGCTATGATTGGTCTGCGCATGAAGAAGCACATAACAGCTTGGGTGATTGCTATGCAACGCTTTTTGTGTATCATAAAATACTTAGCGGAGAATAGCAGCCATGAGCAATGATATCGCAAACGTGATAAACGCTCAGAATTAAACAGTAATATTTGACATCACAAATCAATTGTGATATAATCTAGTTTGGAAAAGGTAAACTTAAACGGTAGGCGGTGTCCTCCCACACGGAATGGTCTGAATATTGTCAGCCGAAAGGCTCAGGCAAAATAGGATATTCGGGAGGTGATAGAATGGACTTAGCTTTCTTTGTCTTGACTATCGTGCTGATTGTCGCTCTCAACGAGCTGATAAAAAGCATAAAAAAATAACCGCCCTCGACCAAAAGTTGCGGTTATTTTTTACATAATCAAAAACTGAGGATAGCCGTCTATGCGGTTTACCTTTTCTATATATAAGTATACACCACTTTAAGATATATGTCAAGTCTAAAAAAGGAGGACTCCACAATGAAAAGAATAGATATAACAAGAACGATAGCTTCCCTGCTGATAACAGCCGCAATGCTCGGCGTGACAGGCTGCGGAAATGTTAATACAGACACATCATCAGCCGCTCCAAAAGCGACAACCACTGCTGCCGAAACTACAGAAACGGGTACAATGACAAGCCGTTCGGCAACAACTACATCACATTCAAGCATAAGTGTATCTTCAAGCAGCTCTGTGACCTCCTCCGCACAGGGCAGTTCTGGCTCATCGTCTGCTCCAAAGAACACTATGATGACCGCAAAGACGAACAGCTCTAAGGCTAGTAATGGCGGCACAGTGAATAATAATCAGAGCTACAGCCACAGCACTTCAAACAATGGCTCAGGCAACAACAGCAACAGCAATGACAATAACAACAGCTATCAGCCACAGCAGACGGAACGCCAGACAGAAAGACAGACAGAGCGTCAGACAACCACAACGGCAAAGAAAACGCAAGCTCCGAAGCCAAAGCCGACTACAACTACAACGGCTAAACCAAAGGTAAACCTTACTCAGAGTGATATAGACAGACTTCAGAAAGAATTGCAGGAATATAGCAACAAAATTGCAAGACCAAGAGTTGAAAAAATTTATGCTGAAAACGGTTATTCATCAGTTGATGATTTTTTGAATGACATTTCAAGCATTACAATAGATAACAGCACTTGGTTCTCACCTCAGATCGTATATCCAACAGACAATTATAAAGACGTTCTTTCAAATTGCAAGGCAGAAGTTAATTTTGCCTATAATGATTGGTTAGACTATGAGGTAAGTCAAGTTGTTATTCTTTGTGATACTTCAACAGATTACAATGGAAACTTCTGCTACGAGATATACTTTGCCGTATGATATTAAAATATAGAGAATAATTAAGACGATTGAAATTAAAAATCAATCGTCTTTTTTTGTGCCTAAAAAATAATATCCGCAAGGATTTGACATAGAGAAAATTCAGAAAGGACGATGTTAAAATGAAGAAGAAAAGCATTTTTAAAAGACTGAGTTCCCTGCTTATTGTAATGCTCATGGCTGTGTCTGTTTTTTCAGATGGACTTGTAAGCTTTGCCGCTGACAGCAGGAACACAGAACACATTCTGTACGGCTGGGGCTACAACTTCAGCAATTCGGGACTTGCCAATGCTTATGACCCACTCACAGGAGAAAAGACAAACGATGCCTTTAATTACAAATGGGCGCAGGAGTTTTTCTATTGGACAGACAGCAACGGAAACTACTGTTACTGCGTACAGCTAGGCACAGACCATGAGGACAGTGCTGTGATGAGTTCCATAACATTTAATGATAATGCTATGGTAAAACTCTATAGTGACAGAAATCAACGTGAACGAGTAAGAGCAGCTACAATTTATGCCTATAAAGGCAAATCAAAATACGGATACAGTGGGAATGTGGAATTGGTGGCTTCACAGGCTATGATATGGGCTGTTTCGGGCGGTTACTTTGACAGCAGTTCAGAAAGCCTTTCCACAAACGAAAGCTCACTGCTAGGTCACATAATCGCTCCTACAAATGGCGAGCATAAAGACCTTATTAATTGCTACAAAAAAATGAAGGGTGATATACTTAGTCACTTGAAAATACCAAGTGGAACAAGTATTCAATCAAGAACAGCCCCTACATATGAGCTGAAATACAACCCTTCCAACAACAAGTTCGAGGGCACAATTAAGTCAGACAGCAACCTTGCTCAGTTTGATTTTTCCACTCTTGACGGTGTGACATTACAGAAAAGCGGAAACAATATCAAAGTCACAGCAACAGCAAAAGCTAAGGTCGGCACTCACACTATCACGATGACAAAGACCAAGGCAAAGAACAGCGGTAAGATCGAAGATTGCGTGCCACTTGTTTTTCAGACTAAGGACAACTCGACTAAATCGCAGATGAAAGTCGGTTACATTTCAGGCAAAGACCCTGTGCAGGCATATTTCAAGCTGAAAATTGATATGCCTACAGGCAACGCTGACCTTGAAAAGAACTTCATTGATTTCTTCGGAAACGAGGAAACAAACGTTGCCGACAAGCTGAAAGCTGTTAAATTCAACCTTGTTATGAAGAACGGCGACAGCGATCTATTCATCAAGGCAACAGGCAGTAACGGCAAGTATACATTCAGCTCAACTGTTTCACAGGCTAACGCTACAGATATGACACTTGACGCTGACGGAAATATCCACGTTTCAGGTCTGCCGCAGGGCAGCTATTACTGGAAGGAAACAACTACAGCTAATGGCTATGCATTGAAAACCAAAACAGACGTAACTGTTGAGGCTGATAAAACAAGCAAAACAGTAGTAGATAATCAGAGAACATCTGTAGACAAGGGCGAGCTTGTTATCTACAAAACTGACGAAAGCGGCAAAAAATATCTCAGCGGAGCCAAGTTTGAGATAACAGCAGCCGAAGATATAGTAGTAAGCAGCGGCATAACGATACACAAAAAGGGCGACATTATCGACACAGTTACAACCGATGAAAACGGAAAAGCTGTTATTACAAAGGACATCTATCAGGGCTATAGCTACACTGTTACAGAGATAGAAGCACCGACAGGCTACTCCCTGAACTCTGAGCCTCAGACCGTGAAGATAGCAACAGATACCGCCGACTTTGGTTCAAAAGTTTCTGTTAAAAACACGCCTTGGACAGCTCCTTTCATCATCACAAAGAAAAACCTCGGCGGTGAGCTGCTGCCAAACTGTGAGTTTGAGATTTTGGACGAAAACGAGCGTCAGGTCACAACAGGCGTAACCGATGAAAACGGCGTTGCAACGTTCTCATTGGGATACGGCAAGTATTTCTACCACGAGATTGCAGCACCTGAAGAGTACATCATTGACGATACATTGTATCCTTTTGAGATAACCGAAGAGGGCGTATCGGTATACGCTGAAATGACGAACAGGTTAAAAGAGGGTTCTATCAAGGTCACAAAATCAACAACGGGAAACCTGAATATCTCAGGTATAAAGTTCGTGGTCAAAGGTATATCAGACACGAACAGCGACATCGAGCGTGAGCTTTTTACCGATGAAAACGGCGAGGCAATCTTTGAAAAACTCCCTATCGGTAAGTACACAGTAACAGAGGACGGCAGCACAGTTCCTGCGGCTTATCTTGTAGCTGACGAGCAGGAAGTGACGGTCGAGTACAACACAACCGCAGAAGTCAAGGTCACTAACGAGGAAAAGACAGGCTCTATCAAGGTTCAGAAAAGGACTGAGGGTCAAAAGAATGTTGAGGGTATCACATTCTATCTGAAGGGAACATCAGACAGCGGCAGAGAGATAAACATTCCTGCGACTACCGATAAGGACGGCGTAGCGGTCTTTGAGAACGTACCGGTAGGCACATACATGGTCATCGAGGACGAGGAAACCGTTCCTTACGGCTATCTTGTTGCCGATGAAAAAGAGGTCACTGTTATCTATGCGGAAACTGTTGACGCAGAGATACTCAACAACGAGCAGACAGGTACTATCAAGGTACACAAGAGAACAGAGGGTGATCTGAATATTTCAGGTATAACCTTCTATCTGAAGGGCACATCAGACACAGGACGTGAAATAAACATTCCGGCTGAAACAGACAAAGACGGCATAGCAAAGTTTGAGAACGTGCCAATAGGTACATACAAGGTCATCGAGGACGAAAAGACCGTTCCATACGGCTATTTGGTCGCTGCTGAAAAAGAGGTCACAGTAACATATGCAGAAACTGTTGATACTGACATATTCAATGCCGAGCAGACAGGAACGATACAGGTTCATAAGAAAACTGCTGATATGACTAACGTTGAGGGCATCAGATTTATCCTTTCAGGCATTTCCGATACTGGCAGAGAGATACGCATTGAAGCCGTCACCGACAAGGACGGACTTGCGAAGTTTGAGGGCGTTCCAGTTGGTACATACACTATCACAGAGGACGGCTCTACAGTGCCATACGGCTATTTGGTGGCTGACTCCAAACAGGTGACAGTGGCATATGCACAGACTGTTGACACAGATATGGTAAATGAAAAAGCACCTGACACGCCAAACACTGGTTCTTCCGACAATGACATTGACGGCAGAACAGCACTTGGCAGCATTGCGATAATTCTCGCAGGGGCTGCATTTTTTATGTTCAGCAAAAAGAAGAAAGAAAGATAATTGATGCTGTCTGAAAAAGATAGCTAAAGGGGATCAATTTATCTATACATGAAGAAAGCCCCTGCAACAGGGCAGGGGCTGGGGAGGGTAGATTATAAAAGCATACAGTTTTAACGTTTATCAATATCATTAGCAAATTTATAAATGACATTTGTTGGCTCATTAATGGTACATTCAATGTTGAACAAACGAGAATTAGACCACTTTCCTAAAACAGCAACTGGATAACCTGTGAAAGTTCCAAATGTGCCAAATAGATAATCTTTAATCTCTTTTATTTGATTAGTTTCCATATATATGGTGCTATAGAGGTCTATGGTCTTTCCGTATTTTGTAACTGCTTCCGTTTTTAACAAAATAAACCTCTTGGGAAAATCATATTTGATTGTATAACCAACAACCAAACGTAAGCCTGAAAAGCCCTTAAATAAACCTTTACTGCATATATTACGACTATCAACAATTATATCATTTATAGTTGTTTTATTTTCGTAAATTGTATCTAATGAGTTAGTTGTACAAAAATAAAACAAATCTTTGGTTGTATTGATGTAAGTTTTTCGTGAAGCGTTCTGCTTTGGTTGCTTGTTAACGTGAATTGTTGGTGCTTTTTTTATTGGTTTTCTAATATGAGCATAAATATCCTGCAACGAGGATTTAACAATATCATCATTATTAAGATATTTGGTTAAACCCATATCATAAGGACAACCCTGTATGTGTGGAGTACTATGCTTATGACAAAAATGTGCCTTTCTTTCACTGTTTATCCCTTTAATAAAGTATTCTGCTTTACATTGAGAATTAAGGCAAAGAAATGTGTCATTCAAATCGGTGACGTTACTTGCACAAACCACATCGTTATATTTTTTTGAAATAGCGTAAAACATCTTAACATCTCCATTATTAAAATCAAGAGGACGAACATTATGAATACATTTAAAGAATTAGAAAATTACTATAAAAGTAAGAGCTACTTGACATATCATGCGGCTAATGAGCATGAACAACTGCTGTTATTTTATCCAAATTATAAAAGCACAAAGATATACGTCATACATAAAAGTGATGACTCTAAGTGGTTTGACCTTGGTTGTCTTGAAAAAGGCGCTGATGAAAAGCTCAGTGTTCCGTTTTATGACGGCTGTGATAACAAGTTTGATGAAATGATAGCGAAAATGAAAGGCGTAGATAAGGCAGCTGAGGACTACAGGTTTACAATCTTTTATGACCCCGACACGGATACTTATTGGGTAGACAATTCATTAGAGCTGTTTTTTGAAAATCAAGAAGATGTTATCGCCAGATATTTAAAAGAAAATAGATATCATTTATCAATAGTATAGCATATATATTCACAAAACGCAAGCATTGTAAATATATGTAACTGTGGGGTTAAAACAAAATGGGCAAAAATAACCATGCACCCATAAATCCAAGGCTACTGATATTCCTACTGTTTATCAACTCATTAATGCTTGGATTTATTAAAGTGTATTTTAAAAGCAATACACTTCTTAAGACAAAAGTCGTTGTCATATGGCTTTTGATAAAAGCGGTTATTATACTTTTTAATGTAGGCTACATTAAGAAGAACATATACAATATGACACACAATAAAGAATACCCGACAAGTTCTATTGCAGTGATACGCAACACTCATTTGATGAGCTGCATATGTACTTTTGTGGCGTTCCTTATTATAAAAGTTTGATAGGAGCTGATAAGAATGGTAAAAGTAAGCATTGAGGGTTTGTTCGAGGAAGTAGAAATGTTTGTAGAAAAGCTTGAAGAGGATGGATATGAGATTTATCAGGAAGAAGAAGGATTTTGTTTGAACCGCTATTCACCGTATATCTGTCGACATATAGGAATAATACTTGATGAGGATGAAGACGATGATGAAAGCTATGGAGATTTTTAGAAAGCACCGCAGAAATCACTATAGTGGCATGGGACAGTGTTTTTCATTGATAGAGCAACAGCTCTGTACAGAGGACTTGATAATCCATGACCCTAAGTCTAGTATCATAGAGGTGACGAAGGGGAAGATTTTGGTAGAGAAATAATGAAAGAGTTAGAAAAATTTATAATATTTGAGCCACTTGTAATTATCGAAATCATTTTGATTAATATCGATATTGATGTTACAAAGCCATTTGGCTTTGTGTTCAAAATCGTACTTTTTATATTAATTTTCTTGCTTTTTATTGCCATAATCACACTGTTCATAAGGGTTGTGTATTTTAGTGACGATAGCAAAAAAGTTGATAATAAGGTACACAGGAGCGTTACTTATAAATTAGCAAAGAAAAATTCAGAGAAAACTAAAAAAGATAAAGAGGAGTAAAAACAATGAGATTTTTCAAAAAACATTTCTTCTCAAAGCTTGCAAAACTGCACAAAAGGAATAACGATAGACCACAGATGTATAACCTAAATGGAATATCTTCTGACGGAAAAGTAGTGAAGCTTCCGTATATATCTGCCGATAAAGGTGGAGTTATCAGTATAAAAGGACTTCCTGTTGGAACGTATAAGTTCACTGAAGTTATAAATGATACACAACATTAATAAGTGTAAACCCGAGCGTGTGAAGAATTTCATACGCTCTTTTTATCTCAATGATTATTAATTTCAAAGGAGTGAGAAAAATGCAAAAAGAAATTGAAATAATCAAAGACGGCTTATCATACAGTGAGGAGCTTGAGTGCATTGCAAAACGTTTTGGTATGACGCAGGAGCAAACGCTTAAAGAGATAATTCATGAGATATACACAAGCTCAGTGACTTTTACAGGGCTACAAACAGCCATGGTATTGATAGGGGACTATGAGGAAAAAAGTAGTTTTGTTGAGTATGACGCTGACGGAAGAATTATATTTGATGATAACAGTTGCAGAGAGCTTGACTTATCTGATAGTGATACCGCTTTCTAAAATGCAGACAGAGGTATCTATGAAACAAAATCATGAATTTATTAATTTCAGACTATTAGTTTTTTGTTATGCATAAGTGTGTCATAGTGACACACAACTTAAAATCGCAAACACGAGCGTGTGAAGAATTTCATACGCTCTTTTTTTATAGCCGAAAGGAGAAACACCATGAATACTGAAACGCCAAAGAAAAGCAAATTTGATATTCTTGAAAAATAAAAGAGGGGAAACTTAAATGGATAAGCACGATAAGTATGAAGCTGTAAAACAAGCATGGTTTGAAATCAATGAGCATCTCAGAAACAATAAGCAGGATTACATTGAGTATCTCAAATTTTCCTCAAAAATGTATAAGCAGCCGTATTCAGACGCTGTGTTAGTATTCCAGCAGGATAGGAATGCAACAAAGATCGCTGAGTATAAGAAATGGGGACGTCTGGGGCGATATGTAAGACGTGGCTCTCACGGCGTTGCTGTTTTTGGCAAAAATCACACTTGCAGATATTTATATGACGTCACTCAGACAGGCGGCAAAGAGTTGCCTGAGATGTGGACACTTACTGACCGCAACACACCTGAGCTGCTCAATACGCTTAATAACCGATACAATATAAGCGCAGGATCGGTCAAAGAATGTATCGAAGCAATGACAGCAAACAGTATTAATTCTGCGCCTATTGCTGAGTCAGTACAAAATGCAATATCTCAAATGGGACTTGACACAAAACAGGCTGAGATATACCGCCATTCACTGGATTCTATGGTGCAGTTCGTTGTTTCTCAAAGATGTAATCTTTCAGGTAAAATAGATCTGCACGCCGATGTTGATGTAAGCGCTCTTGACCTTATCAAAAATGCAAGAGATATGATTCTTTTCAGCAGAGCTGTTCAGCACGCTGCCAAAGACACGCTGTTTGAAATCGAAAAAGAAGTTATCGCAATTGACCGCAAAAACGAAGCTCTTGACAATGCCAAAACCGCAAAGCAAGAAAGCACGTCTGATAGGGTTGACGATATACTCCAAGACCTTATAAAGCTTAAGTTTTCGCAAGAACAGGTACTTGCATTAAAACAGGCTGTGGTGGCAGCTGCACAAAATGGTGAACATAACATACGGCATTGGGTAAGCGTCCGATATTCGCCCGACGAACTGCGGCATATATCATCTTTATTATCTGATTACTATGCTCAGAGTGTCATTGAGCAAACACTCGATCCAAAGGGCATACTCAATGATTACTATACATATGTAAATGAGCTCAATGGTCGGCTGAAGCTGTCAGATATGTTCTCTCACCATGATTATAGTGATGAACAAAAAGCCATGCTGCAGCAGGGTTTTTCTGAGGGAATTTCTATTACTGTTCTTAACGAGGTCGATGAACGGCTAACGGTAGACGAGATAAAAACATTCTTTGAGATGTTTCATCAGGCAGTTGACGGACAGATAGATCCACATGATGTTCAGATATATCTTGATAAAGCTGTAATAGAGCATTCAAAGCAGAACGTTCAAGCGGTTGAAGTCCATGACAACTCTGCCGACACAATCTCAGCAGATGTTACTCAACAGGACAAAAAAATAGAACCATCAAGAATTATAGGTTTGGCTGAAAACCAGCTACGCCCTGCTGTTCCTAATAGCTCTACAAGCAGTATAACAGACTCCTCTGGAGTTGTCAAGAGTGAAAAAACATTTGCCGAGCAGGTTGATGAAGCTTTAAGCGGAAAATTACCATTCTACACGAGTCTAAAAGTTTGTGACACACCGCAGATCTTAATTGATGTCGGTTGTGAACAGCTGCCTATGCTGTATACACAAAAGCATTTGAAAAATGCAATTTTACCGCCTGATGAAAGAAATCATCGGCATGGTCTTGAAATTGAGCAGATTAAAAGATTGCCAGAGCTTCTCTCTTATCCTGTAATGATTATTGATTCGCCAAATCGTAAAGACAGTATCATTGTTGTAACATCAGAAGTTGACAAGAGTGATAATCCGATAATTGCGAGCATAAAGCCAAACGGCAAGGGAAGATATGAAGTTGAAAATGTCAGCTCTAATTTCATTACAAGTGTGTATGGGAGGAACAATTTCCCTGAGTTTTTCAGAAGAATAGTTCAATCAGACAATCTCCTTTTTTGTGATAAACAAAAAAGCCAAGCAATGTTTGAGAGATGGGGAGAACAATACTCCGAATTAACAAACAATCTTGACTCTAATATTATTATACACCAAAGTCGCAATATTGTCAAGAGTAAAAAGCAAGAAAATAGTGCAGATATAAGTTCAAATGATGTCAAGACCTCTGCTGCATTATCCGAGCCTACGATAACCTGTGAATGGAGCGAAAGTAATTACTTTGAGGACGGCAAGACCTACAGTGTTGCAGAATTTGACACGCTCATGGAACAGGCTGACAGTGAAATGGTGGCAGGAGCAAAGGCTGCAATAGAGAAATACGGCTCAGCAAAAGCATGGTATGAAGCAGACGCTGATGACGAATTCTCACAGTTTATGGGCTATGATAAGGTCAAGTTTACTATCAATATGCCTGACGGACAAACGATCACTGAACGCCAAGACGCAGGGGACGGATACGGCGGCGTTATTGATTTTCTGAAAAGATACTCAATTTACAGCTCGATCATACCTGAGCTTGAAGCTGCAAAAGCCGCACATATGGCAGACCTGGTCAATGAAGTACCTACACCTACAAATGAAACACAGCCTGAAATAGACAAGTTTTTGGGCAGGCTTAAGCTTGATTGTGATTACTATCTGAAAACAGGTGCAGAAAAGCACTTGTGGGCAGAAACAGTTGAAAAACAGATAGCTAAGATCAATGAGCTGTATGAGAAAATGCCTGAAAACGCCTACTTCACCAGAGAACAGATTGATGATTATGAAAAGAAAATGCTGGCAATCAAAAATGGCGAGGTCGAAAAACCTATACCATATGAAACGCCTACAATTGCTAATAATGTTCTGTCTGAAGAAAAAAAGACAACACCGCCTGTTTCTGAAAGCGTTCCTATATCTCCTACATCTGATGAACAGATTTCACTCTTTGAAACACCCCCTGCTTCTGAAACCGTCACTATACCTGATAAAGATGTCAAAACCGAAAAGGTAGAAAAGCCAAAGAAAAATGTCAAGGCAAGCACATACCACTTTGACCCTGACAATGTTGTTGTGGGCGGAGCTGCTGCTCGATGTGACGCAAATATAGCTGCTATTGAAACATTGCTGAAAATAGAGAGTGAAAAGCGGCTTGCGACACCTGAAGAACAGAAGATAATGGCTAGATACTCAGGTTGGGGCGGAACTGCTCAGGCTTTTGTTGCGGATAATGAGAATGTTTCTGCTGACAGTTGGGGAGCAAGGCAGACTCGTTTAAGAGAACTTCTGACCGCAGATGAATATACCGCAGCACGATCATCTACACTTACAAGCTTCTATACACCGCCAGAAGTCATAGACAGCGTATATCTTGCTTTGGAAAGATTTCAATTTGAGGGTGGAAACATCCTAGAGCCTAGCATGGGCGTTGGAAACTTTTTTGCAAAAATGCCTGATGAAATGAGGGCAGATTCAAAACTTTACGGAGTTGAACTTGACAGCATTTCAGGACGAATAGCCAAGCAGCTCTATCCAGAGGATAATATCCAGATAAAAGGGTTTGAAAAAACAACATTCAAGAATAACAGCTTTGACGTGGTCATAGGTAATATACCGTTTGGAGATTATGGCATTGCAGACAAAGCCTATGACAAATTCCACTTCAAAATTCATGACTATTTCGCCGCAAAAGCAGTAGATAAGGTAAAGCCTGGAGGAATTGTTGCCATTGTGACTTCAAAATTCACAATGGACAAGAAAAATGATAAAGCAAGAAAGTATTTTGCCGAACGCTGTGACCTTTTAGGCGCAGTAAGACTTCCCTCTGGAACGTTTAAAGACGCAGACAGTGTTACAACAGATATTATCTTTCTGAAAAAAAGAACAACAATGACCTCTGTTATACCAGACTGGGTACACGTTTCAGAAACAGCCAACGGCATTCCTTGCAATCAATATTTTGTGGACAATCCCGATATGGTACTTGGTACTATGGCGTGGGACGAGCGTATGCAAGGAAAATATGGTGCAGACAGCAAGGTAACGACCTGCTATGCAAACAGTGACACTCCCCTTGCACAGCAGCTCATAAATGCCATTTCAAAAATAGACGGCATTATCGATACTGTTGAAACTGAGATTGACAATGGGGCAACTGAGATACTTCCTGCTGATCCAACTGTCAGGAACTTCACTCATACACTTGTTGATGATGATCTTTACTTCCGTGAAAACGAGATAATGGTCAAGGTCACAGAAACAGGTAAAACGCTTGAACGTATGAAGGGGCTTCACGACCTCAGACAAGTGACTATGGAGCTTATCAATGCTCAGGCTGACGGCTGTACTGATGAACAGCTTGCGGAACTTCAAAGAAAACTTAACACCGCATATGACAGCTTCAATGCAAAGTTCGGAAACATTACGGACAGCGCCAATTCACGCTGCTTTTCTAATGATGATGACTACAACACTTTAGCAGCACTCGAAGTTGTCAACGTGGAAAATAAGACAGTTGAAAAGGCTGCAATATTCACAAAGAGAACGATACTTCCAGATATTCCAGTTTCAAAAGTTGATACAGCACTAGAAGCACTTCAAGTATCAATGGACAGATTGGGAAAGGTCGATATTCTCTATATGTCACAGCTCACAGACACTACGCCTGAAAAGGTTATTGCTGACCTTGGTGATGAAATATTCAGAGATCCTGCCAAAGTTAAAGACAATGACCCATATTCAGGCTATACGGAATCATCTGAATATCTGTCAGGCAATATCCGTGATAAGCTGAGAATAGCCAGAGATCATGCGGAGCATATTGACAGCAGCTACAACAAAAACGTAGAAGCTCTAATGAAAGTTGTGCCAAAAGACCTTGAAGCCAGCGAGATATCCGTAAGGATCGGTGCTAACTGGATCGATGTCGCAGATTACAACAATTTTTTAAACGAGTATGCACACGCAAACACATATTACTACCCTGTCACAAGAACAAAGCTTGGTGAATACAAAATAGAGAATAAAACATCTGACCGCTCAGTTGCTGCCACTGAAACATTCGGAACATCAAGAATGAACAGCTATCAGATATTTGAAAATCTTCTTAATCAGCGTGATATTTTAGTTCGTGACAGACGAGAGGAGGGCGATAAGGTATGGTACGAGATAAACACTAAAGAAACACAGCTTGCAAAAGAGAAAGCTCGTTTGATGAAAGAAGCGTTCAGAAATTGGCTGTGGGAAGATATGGGCAGGCGTGAAAAATACGTTGCGAAGTATAACTATCTGTTCAATTCCATAAGGGGCAGAGAGTATGACGGCTCACATCAAACCTTTCCAGGCATGAACACATCAATAACGCTGCGGAAACACCAATCAAATGCTATAATGCGTGCAAAGCTTGGCGGAAACACACTTTTCGCACATGAAGTCGGCGCAGGAAAAAGTTTTGAAATGGTCGCAACTGTAATGGAAAAGAAACGTCTTGGTCTTATAAACAAAGCCTGCGTAGTTGTACCAAAGCACCTTACATTGCAAATGGCAAGTGAGTGGCTGCGGCTTTATCCAAATGCAAAACTGCTTGTGGCAAAACCTGAAGACTTTACCAAAGCCAATAGAAAGCGTTTTATTGCAAGATGTGTTACTGGTGACTATGACGCCGTGATAATGTCATTTACACAGTTTGAAAGAATACCTATGTCGGACGAATATAAAGAGCAGTTCATGCAAAAAGAACTTCACGATATCATGAGTGCAATATCGGAAGCAGGAACAAAGGACAAAACATCAGTAAAAGCCCTTGAACGTCAAAAGAAAAACATAGAGGAAAGGCTTGAAAAGCTGCTTTCTTCTCCAAAAGACTCATCATTGTGTTTTGAAAAGCTCGGCTTTGACTATCTTGTATGTGATGAAGCACATAACTATAAGAACTGCTTTGTTTCTACCAAAATGTCAAATGTGGCAGGCGTACAAACAACAGCAGCACAAAAATCAGAGGATATGCTGATGAAAACTCAGTATCTCAACAACAAGTACGGCTGCAACAATATACTTTTTGCCACAGGTACACCTATAAGCAATTCCATGGTGGAATTTTACGTTATGCAGCGTTATCTCAGACCAGATCTTCTCGAAAAAGCAGGATTGCAGAACTTTGACGATTGTGCAAGCACATTTGGTGAAGTTGTATCGCAATTAGAGATAAAGCCTGCAGGAAACGGCTTTCAAATGAAAAATCGTTTCAGCAAATTCGTAAACATACCTGAGCTTATGCAGATGTATAAGGAATTCGCTGATATTCAAACAGCGGATATGCTGAAACTTCCTGTACCAAAGCTTGAAACAGGCAAGCCGATAGTTGTGACCTCAAAGCCTGACGAACGCCAAAAAGCATACATGAAAGAGCTTGCCGCACGTTCTGAAACGATACACAGCGGCACAGTTGACCCACGGCAAGACAATATGCTGAAAATTACCCATGAAGCACGCTTGCTCGGTCTTGACACTAGATGTATTTTCAAAGACGCTCAGCCTGCACCAGACAGCAAAGTGATGAAGCTTATCGATAACCTCGAAAAGAACTACAAAAACACTATGACAGAAAAAGGCGTTCAGATAGTATTCTGTGATATCGCTATCAACGAGGACGAAACACACTTCTCTGTGTACAAAGCGATAAAACAGGCGCTCATCGAGCGTGGGATACCAGAGAAAGAGATCTGCTTTGCAGGAGACGCAAAGACAGACAAGGCTAGGGACGAAATGTTCAAAAGCCTGCGCAAAGGCGAAAAACGTTTTATCATCGCAAGCACTTCAAAGCTTGGAACTGGTGCAAATATTCAGGATAGGATCTGCGCAATTCATCACCTTGATATACCATGGAAGCCCTCTGACCTCACTCAGCAGGACGGACGTGGAATAAGGCAAGGCAACAGATTTTCGCAAGTCGGAATATATCACTATCTTACAGAGGAAACCTTTGACGCATATATGATGGGCATTATAACAAACAAGGCGAAATTCATAAATCAGATCTTGACCTCAAAAAGCCCTGCAAGAGTTTCAGAAGATGTTGACGAAATGGTACTTACATACTCTGAAATGCAGGCTATAGCGAGCGGTAATCCTATGATAAAAGAGAAAATACAGCTTGACAATGATGTTGCAATGCTGAAAACCCTTGAAGCAGAACACAAGAAGTCAATTTACAAAATGCAGGAGTTGGCAGAGAAAACTTTGCCGAAGCAGATAACACATTACTCTGAACTTTTCGCAAAATCCAAGAGTGATATGTCTAAATATCAGGAACATCAGGCGTTAAACAAGGAGTTTGAAATGACAATAGGCGGCGTCAGATACGATAAGAGAGAAAATGCAGGAGAACAAATTGCCGTGGCAATGGCAAAATGTACTGCCACAGGTGAGCCTATAGAGCTTGGAACGTATCGTGGCTTTAAAATCACAATAGAACGAAATCCGTCAGCAAATACATTTTTTGAGCTTGATACGCCTTGTATCGCTGTTCTCCACGGAGAGCTTACTTATTCATGTGACGTTGCCACAGATAATGGCGTGGGAAATGTCAGAAGAATTGAAAATCTTGCAGGAATACAGATAAATCAGAAGCTGTGTTCTCTTGAAGAACAGCTTGAAAAAGCAAACAAGGATCTTTCAGAAGCTCAGCAAAATATGCTCAAACCATTTGAACATGGACAAGAATTAGCCGAAAAGACAAAACGTCTTGAATATGTCAATGCACAGCTCAGCGGAAATTCTCAGAATAAAAACCACACTCCTGAAAGTGCTATAGAATTTAGGTTTCATAACAATAAATATCAGGCATTGATCGGCACTAAAGACAAATCAGAATGGTGCGATGTAGTATCAAAGGGCGGCAAGCTCATCGCTTCATCAGATACAAAGATCTATAATCTGTCTGAAAAAGAAAGCGACCAGTTTCGCAGCTATGTTTTTAACGGTGACAAAACTGTCACAAGCAAGAATAATTCCTTACTGGAAAAACTTAAGCCAAAGGCGCTTAAATTATAAAACATTGAGAGGAGGTGAGGATATATGATAGACAGAAGATACGAATCAGGCAAAAGCTTTGTCATGTACTCTAAAGAGGAGCTTGAAGCCGCACGGCGAACAGATATGGTCACATTTCTCGAAAGCCACGAGGGTTTCAGCTTTAAATCGTCAGGCGGTTGGTATATAGGGATAGAGCATGACAGTCTTAAGATCAATCCAGACCGCTATACCTGGCACTGGTATTCAAGAGATCTTTACGGAAAAGGTGCTATTGATTGGCTTTGCAAGGTCGATGGATACGATTTTAAAGAAGCTGTTTCTCGTCTAATAGGCAACACCAGTATACGAGCTTCTCCTGAAATGAGAAAAGCAGTAATCAGCGAACAGCACTATCAGAAAAAAACTAAAAAGGCAGAATTTAAAGCTCCGCCGCCCATGCAGGGCAAATGGCGAGAGCTTTTCGCTTATCTTAACATAACGAGAAAGCTGCCTGCGGACATAATAAATTATTGTGTCAGCAATAAGCTCATATACCTCGATGTTAAAAAGCGAGCTATCTTCTGCGGCTACGATAAATTTGGCTCAATGAATTTTGCAGAAGCAAAGATCACAAACACATACAACAAATACTATCCGCAGAACATTGAAGGCAGCATGAAAGAATACAGCTTTTATATCCCTGCTAAACCAAATGCGTATGGTTATGACCCTACAAAGCTTTATGTGTTTGAAGCACCCATAGACCTTTTATCTCACGGAGCTTTAATGCAGCTTTCAATGATAAAACAGTGTGCAGCAGTTGGAATGTCTGAAATGTATCGTTCTGATTGTTGGCTTGGAATAAACAGGGTATCACTATCAGGCTGCTCTGATATAGCACTTAAACAAAGACTATCTGATGATCCTCGGATCAAACAGATAGTCTTTTGTCTTGATAATGATGAAAGAGGACGTCAAGCAACAGAAAAGCTAATGTCTGACTATTCTGCAAATTACACTGTAAAAGTGAGCATACCGCCTTACGGCAAGGATTGGAACGATACGCTGAAATTTATTGTAACGTCAAAAAACAAAAAACAAAATACGGAGGAATAATTATGAAAAAAACAATTGAGAAAATCAAAGGAAAAGGCATAAAGCTTAGCGCACGAATTTTCGGAGCAATGACGGCTTGTTTTTCAACGATCGTGGCAGCTTATGCTGACGTTGAAGACACAGAAGCAGGCGGAGTATGGTCTAACATAGCAGCGTGGATAAAAAAAAATAAGGATGGTTTGTCCATTGTTGCAGAGTCACTTATTGGTTTGTGTGTTGTAGGCGTAGTTATATGCCTCAGCACAAGCGGCAAACAAGGTGTCGCTAATGTAAAAACGTGGCTCATCGCTTTAGTTTTTGCCATTATTTTGCTTGTTTTCGCAGACCAATTCTTGCAGAGTATGGGCGTGGGTTAAATCAAAAGGACACACATTTGTGTGTGTCCGTAAAAACGCTTATCTATAGTGTTTCTACGAGCATACACAAACAAAAAGCACACGAAAGGAGCATAATTTTGAAGTACATGAAAACAAAAAAGGTGTGGTATCAACTCATATTTATAGCTGCCATAGTAACAAGTGGCTTTGGAAGCTTGGAGGTATGGGCAGCCGAACGATCAGGATATACTGGCTGTTCTTCAAGTATTCTAAAAATGGTAACTGTCCGAAATCAGTTTCGTGATCTGTTACGGAATATCGAATTTAACATTCTGAGTTTTCTTGCAGATGTAATTGACTTTTTTGATAAAGCTATCAGCGCCCTGCTCAAGCTCAACTTTTTTGATTATCTGTCAGATGAATTCAGCTTTGGTAAAATGGGAACTGTCATAATAGCAGTAATGAGCCTTGCGCTCGTTTTAGGAGCTTGTGCATTAGTAGTTTACCACAATAAGATCCGTGTATCTGACTTTCTTATGAGCATACTCGTTTCATCTATACTTCTTGTGGCATTTCCTACATTTATATCTTCCTGCAACTCTCTCCGCAGCAAAGGTGTTGATGTAGCTCAAAACATTAAGATAAACGATCAATCTGAGCAAGCAAGTGTAAACAGTGACGGAACAGTTGCTATAGGAACACTCGGAAAAGATCTTTTAGCTTCAGGAATATATGACGTCGAGAACAGCGTTGACCTGAAGAAAAAAATGAATTACCTTGACACTGTAGGAAGTTCTGGAAATATAAAAGATATCGAGATAACTGGTGGTATTGCGCCTGATGATGATAAACCATGGACTACCTATTATATCACTGATGTAAATGATGTATACCCTGCCCAGAAAAAATTTAATGACCTGACAACAGAAAACATGATGTCCCTGCTCGGTCTTGAAGATGAATATAATATTCTAAAAAATGCAAACGGCGAACTTATACTTAGCGCTGATTATGGCGCAAATATGCAAGTTTACTGTTCTGTATACAGCACATCAGGCTCAATATACGGAAGCGTTCTGTCTGAAAAAGATTATGAAACATTTTTATCAGCTTCTATTGGGGACGCTTGTCCTTATGGTGCTACACTTGGAGATCTGCATTATCCAGACGGCAGCAGGATAACAAATGTCATTAACTATAATACATATCTTCGTGACCTTATAGCAAACCACCCTGCTGTAGCTGCCGCAGGCAAAACGCAGGAAGTTGGAGCAAACGCACACACTGTTGAAGAAGCGCTTGATATCATAAAAAATGATGTCATAAGAAATCTTAATATAGCTGCAAACACAAGGACTGCTAAAGAAGCAGAGCCTGTTAATGCAACATATCAAGCTTTTCCACTCTTTGATGAAGAAGAATATGACAATCTTAATTCTTTAGAACAAGTTATAAGAAGAAATATTACTAGCGGATACACATATGACAGCTTGTACTATTATCACATAGACTTCTGGTCAACATTCGTACTAATGATAGCAGTAGCTATTTGTCTTATTTTCAGCGGAATAAAAATAGCAACTACCCTTTTTGAAATAGTGTTCTCACAGCTAATAACACCTTTTATAATAGCTACTGATCTTAATGGCTCAGGACGTGCCAAAAAGGCTATACAAAATATGCTTCTCTCAAATATTGTTCTTATGATAGTTGTCATTCTCATAAGGATATATATTTCCGTTATATGGGGCGTAAAATCTTCTGATTATGGAGATAATTTTGCCGTAATGCTTATAGTCATAATCGCAGGAGCAAAATTTGTTATAGACGGACCTGAAATACTGACTAAGCTGTTCGGCATTGACGCAGGTGTTAAGTCTGGCGCAGCCACAATGATGGCTATCAACCAATCAATGCAAATGGGCAGTTATGCCACAATGGGACTTGCTCGTGCAGGAAGCAGCGTTGTACATGGTGCAAGTAATATAGCAAAGCATACCGCAAGCAGCGCTGCAGGAGCAGTAAAAGGCTTTGCAGGCGGCGTATATGGCGGTATACACGGCGGTGATACTACCCCTGGAAAGATAGGAAAAGCTATAGGCGGAGCGGCTGTGGGAACTGTAACAGGCGCTGTCGGCGGAGCTTTCGGTCATACTAATGCAGGCGCAAAGGCAGCTTATGCAGCAACAAATCCAGGCTCAATAAAAGATACATTCTCAAATGCAAAAAACAACATTGCCAATAACGTAAAAGAGTCTGTAGGAGAGGGCTTTTCATCAGGCGGCGCAGGCAGCGCTTCAAAGGGTGCTGACGGAAAAGACGGCTTAAATGGCGCTAACGGCATGAATGGAGCTAAAGGCGACAGAGGTGCGCAAGGCGCAGCAGGCAAAGACGGCACAAATGGAACTGACGCAAGAGCCGATAACAACAGCGGAAACAGCAACAATAACAGCAATAATAACGGCACATCTCAGCCTGCTCGTGGCAGTGGCTTTGACGCTCCAAAGGCTGCAGCAAGCAATAATAACAATAAGCCTGACACATCAAAAGGAAATGGATTTAAGGACAAGGGAGGCAAGTAACATATGGGAGTAGTACCTAAAAAGACAAAAGCGGAACAGCGTATCTTCCGCCATATCAACCTTACAAAAATAATCGGATTGATAGTAACGCTAATGGTGTCATCACAGTTAGCCAATATCATGGTAAGTCCCAAACTAGGCATTCCATTTATCATATTCTGTAGTGTGATATTTCTCATAATGAGCGGAAAAAGCCCCTCTGATCCATGCAAAAGCTTTGCTGAAGCATGGCTTGAGTGGCTCAGTTTCCTAATGACAAATAAAACTCTGCACAAGCACCAAGGAGGAGAGTTCAATGATGAGGAGATCATCGACGCCGAAAAGCACGAATAACAAGGTCAATGGTAAAGGTTTTTCAAAAATAAAAGCACATAAGAAAGCTGCCGAAGACCAATCGAGTATAATGTCACGTCTTTCATTTGAAAGCATTGAAAACGGCATTGTGACGCTTAAGGTCAAAGGAAAATCACTTAAAATGGGTGTTCTTGCCGTATCAGGCATGGATATATTCGATCTTAACGATTATGACCGCAATACAGTTTTCAATAATTTTGCCAAGGCAACTTTATCTATAGGCACTGATCACAAATACGTTTTCACTTCAAAAACTCCGTATCTTGCTAATCAGAAAGCCTATATAAAGTATAAAATGCAAAAAAGCATCAATAGGTATTCAGAATATCTGCTCAACGAACAGCATGATATATTTGAAGATTTTGAGGTAAGCCATTATGATCGAATGGCTTACCTTTTTATTTACTCTGATGACGAGAAGAAAATATATACTGGCGCTCAGAGGTTTATAAACCACATGAGAGATGTTGATGTATCATGGTGTTCAGCCGAAGAAATAATCGTTACGCTCAATAAGCTTATCTGTCTGAATACAGAAAATCAGCAGTTGTCCGAAAATGGAGATCTTAATGAAACTATCCTGCCTGAAACAATAATATTTAAGCCAAACTATTACAAGATAAATGATGTGTTTGCTCAGACAGTGGTAGTGTACGATTATGCAGCTGAGATAGATGACCTTAGACTTGCTCAGATAGTTACACAATCGAATGATACGATAGTATGGGACGTTAATGTGGCTGATAAAGAAACTGTATTAGATGAACTTAGTTCTTCCCTGCGAGAGTTAGAGTCACGAGGAGGTATAATTCAGGACGCCACAGAAAAGCTCGATACAAGCACTGAATATCAGAAGCTTGAAATGATATACCAAAACATAAAAAACGGCAATGAGCAGATATACTATGTAACGCTCAGATTTATTGTGAGTGATACCGATCTAAGCTCACTGAATAAACGGACACAGGAACTGATCCACGAGCTTGAACTCAGCGGTTTGGCGGCGTATGTTCCAACAAATATAATGCAGCATGAGTTTTTAACCACTATTGATAAAAGCAACACGATAAAAACACCTTTCCCAGTGTTTGATACCTTGTCACGTCAGTTTCCGTTTTACTATCAATCACATATAGACGATACAGGGCTTTTCTTTGGCTTCACGGAAACAGGCGGTCTTAATATTCTCAATACCTTTAAACGGACTAAAAGTCGTAATTCCTTTGACCTTTTGGCAATAGGACTTAAAGGCGGCGGTAAATCAGTAACGCTGAAATCAATGCTTGAAGACCAACTGCTTATAGGCAATAAAGTAATGGTACTTGATATCGAAAGCGAGTATCAACCTATGGCAAAGGTCTATGATGGTCAAACCATAAAGATAAACAGCAATTCAAGGATAAATCCTCTGCAAATATGTAAAGTTGTAGACTCACGAGTTGATGATGAGATATCACCAGAGGACGAAGCAAGAGAAAATTTTGCTTCTGAAATGTCAAGAATACGCACATTTATGTCAATGTATATGCCAGAAATAGATATGTACACTATGGAAATCTTTATGGATCTTGTAACTGAATGTCTGTCAGACAAGAGTATTTTCCCTGAAACAGATGTTACATATCTTGATCCGAAACAGTTTCCGTCTTTTACAGATGTAAACAACAAGCTTCACGAAAAGCTTTGCAACATAACAGGTATGCCAGAAAGAAAATATGAAGCGTACAGCAACATTCAGGTGTATATAAAACAGCTTTGCGGTAAAGGTGCATATGCAGGAATGTTTGACGGAGCGACTAATGTTGATGTAAAAAACAATGACCTGATAATCTTTGATGTTAAGAGCATAAGTGAAATGGCTGAGAATGTATACAACGCTCAGCTTTTTAATATTCTCACTATTATGTGGTCAACGATATGCAAAAACATAGGCTACAATCAAAACCTTATCAATCCATGGGATAAAAGAAATGTTGTGTGTCTTATTGACGAAGCTCACAGATTTATCTCAGTGAAATATCCACAGGTAACAGAGTTTATTGAAAAACTTGTTCGCCGCACAAGAAAATATTTTGCAGGATTATGGTTTGCAACTCAATCAATATTAGACTTTATTCCTGACGGAAACATCACAGCAGCAGGCTCTATAAAAGTCATTTTCTCCCTAGTTCAATACCGATTGGTGCTTAAACAATCGCCTGAAAGCATTGAGATATTGCACCAAGCCTTTCCGCAATTCTCATATACCGAGCTTAAAGAAAGCACAGCATTTGAGCCTGGTCAAATGCTGTTGTCATTAGGAGCAGGCAGGGACAAGCTGCATTGCAGAAGAATTGTTGGCGCAAGACAGCTCCTCTATATGGGCAATGCAGAGGACAGAATAGAGATAATCCACAACTGCTTTTCTCACTATTACAACGAATATTCTAAGCAGGAATATGGACTTATGTTGAGAAAAATGGACGCTGATTATTTCAGGAAATGCTTCCTTGCAGAAACATATTCCTACCTTAGAATGGAGCAAAACATAAGTCATTATATTGACGCAGTTATAGTTCAAATGGTGGATAATCTTATCAAAGAACTTCTTCAAGCTGCAGGAACGGAGGCGGCACGATGAAAGTAGTAAGTCCTAAAAGCAGCAGTAAAATATATATAATATTTACTGTTGTGACAGTGTTGTTAGCAGCATTTTTTCTCACGTCGAACAGATGGATGCAATCAATTACATACAAAAGCAAAAGCGATAATTATAATCAGACGCTAACTCTTAATTGCTACAATATAAAGATAACAGACGCTTCTTACCACGATAATATTTGCGAATTCGTTTTAAAATGCCGCCTTTCTAGCAGTGATACTAGGGCAACATATCCCGAAATTAAGACGATAAGATTTGATGATGATCTAACAGAGTATAAGTTCACAGTCAGCGAAAAATATGATGATTATTCAAGAAAAGTAACAGTGAAAGACCCTCCGTCCGACTTCAAGATAATGCGTGTTGTTGTTAGATCTGCTCTGCCAGATACAAAATATGCAGACGCATATGATGAATTTGGAGAGAAGATACCTGCACACACTGAGAAAGGAAAAGGGTACATTAGAACGATAACTATTGACCGAAAAGATATGCAGAAAAGTGCAATAAAAATCGTCCCAGGCAATACTGAAAGCCGTACACAAACGAGTACAGCAAGCAGCATTTCAATCACAACAAAGCCAATAACCACAACAGCACAAGCTGTCGCTGTGACTACAAAGGCTACATCACAAACAACACATAACGTCAGCGAAAAGGCGGCAGGAGAGTCACAAACAAGCACAACTACTTCAACCAAACATCAAGCTGCAACAGCAGAAAACAGCACAAGACCGCAGGAGACAAGACGATATGATGAGCCTGCATATGCCCCAGAACAGACTACTGGCGCAACACATAATGAGCCTGCTCAAACACTTGCTCCATCTGCAAAGCTGACAGAGCAGGTAACAACTACAACAACGCAGCCTAGAGTCTATTCTATAAAGCTTGCTACAGATTTTGAGTATAATGACGTTCAGCTTAAAGTGGGAGGACGCACTCAGCTTCGTGCAGAGATCGAGCCTGACAATGCCATTAATAAGAACGTAAAATGGGAGAGTAACCGTCCTGATATTGCAATAGTTGACAGCAACGGCAATGTAACAGCCGTATCAAAAGGCAAAGCTATCATAACCGCAACAACAGAAGATAAGGGCTTAAAGGCAAGCTGTATGATAACAGTTAGCCAATAATGAAAAGAGGTAATCAGAATGACTTTTAATAATTCTTCAAACAAAGTAAGAGTAATAGGTTTTATCGTTTCTGATATAAAAAACCTAAGTGCCTATGCTATCGAATTTCTTATCGCAGTGCCCAGAAAGGCTAAAAAAGGCGAGCAGAGCTTTAACGATGTTTTCACTGTATACGTTAATGAGGAAAGCACAATTTCCTTTACAAGAAATCATTTGCGCAAAGGCAGCGTGATAGTAGTTAAGGGAGAACTGAGGACTTTTAAAGATAATAACGTGAAAATATGCAGCAGTGATATAACTATTTCATCACAGAACAAGTGAGGTAAAGCGCCATGGAAAATATACTTTTTGAGTATCCTGTCAATAACGAAAGCAGTTCTTTTGATGATGAATTTCAAGTTCTAAAAGCGAGAACTAACAAGATAAAATACACTGTTATAATCGCAGTTTTTTGTGCATTGGTAATGTATTTTTTATCTGCACTTTTTGCAAAAGCAGCACTGCTTTTTTATTTTCTGACAGCACTTTTTGTGTTTATCGCAATGATAACAGGAAAGATGTTTGTGAAATATCCAAGGCATTTTCTTTATATAAAGGCAACGGAAAATGAACTGCAGCTTGCTTACTATAAAGATAAAAAAGAGGATTACCACTTCCAATATAACAGCATTGAAGAGATAAGGTTTGCAGACAAGAATTTCACTGCTGTATATATAAAAGAAGAAGGACGTAAACCATATTACTTTGAATTAAATAAGTGGACACCTGAGCAAGGCTTTTTCCTTTACACCATACCGCAAATTCTCCCTAACGTGTTCAAGGGCAACAGCAAAGAGATAGCAAAAAAATATGGTGATGAAGCTGATTTCTACAATGAAGTATATAAGGAGAGTAATTGAAAATGGATATTAAAATTCGCAATGTTCCCACACAAGTGGCATATGAAATTGACAAAATTGCAAAAGATGAAGGCATTTCTCAGAACACTCTTTACAACAAAATTATATCCGACTATGTAAAAATCCGTGATGATTTTGTCGTAAATATTCTTCCGCCTATCGTTCGTGCGTTAGTAAATCAGGAGCTTGACCGCCTTTCAGAGGGTGCAAATTCCACTATAAATAATGTGTATATTGCAGCGCAAAAAATGATAAATACAACAGAAAAAATCGAAAATCTGCTTACAGAAACGATAACAAATCCTGAAGAAAACTCAATTACAAATGAAGAAATTCTCAGGATACTTGAAATTTCGGACAAAGAAAGTTCATAAACAAGCCCGTTTTGTTTACACAACAGAAATATATACAGATTATTACAGCGCGAAAATTATATAATTCGTATATAAAGAGGTAAATAGAGGAAGTTTTCGTATATAAATCATATATAAATTTTGATTTGCAATATATATAAAATATATAAATTACAAATATATACAAAAAATCGTATATAAATCGTATATAGGAAAAGACCCGATGGGGGTCAATGTACCCCATCTGAAAGCTCGGTTCTACCGAGCTTTCCAAAAGGCGTGGGGGTCACGCCTTTATGCTCTTGACCCACACCTCTAACTTAGATATCACAAAATAAAATCAAACTACACGGAAAGGTTGGATGAAAAAATGAAAAGCAAACCTATCAATAAGCTGCTGTCTTTTTCAGAACTACATTATCAAAGGTTTTTAAAGATAATGGAGCTGAACGGAATTAAAACATACAGCAATTGTCTTGCGTTTCTTATAGACAGTGCCTACAATAACATCAAACAAACACCAAACGATGAATGTTTGAAAAACATTCAAGATAACATTGAGAAGCTGCTGACGATTGCAAAAGAAAATAACAGCATGATATATCAGGAACGTGACGGAATTAATACGCTTCTGCACTTCTACGAAGTGCAGGAATTCCACTCAGCTGACAAGCGTCTGAGTGACAGCGAACCGCATGACGTCATGTCACGATCAAATGACAACTACAAGAGCATCGTACATCAGCGCTCAGTTGATAAGGGTGCAGACTCCCTGCAAGACGAACAGAGTGACTAATAATGACACCAGGAATATTTCACAAATGCAAATTCGTATACAAGTGGCGAATAAGCGGTGACGGTGGCAACAAGATATTCGATTTTCTGGACTATATGCTCCGCCCTGAAGCTTTTGAGCCGAACAAACACGCCAACGAAATGGAGTATGTATATTCAGAATTTGTGCCAAACGAGAAAAGTCAGGCTCAAAACATAAAAGCTGAACGCTCATTAGGTGCTTTCACAAGCACACAAGATAGTCTGACTCCTGCCGATATAGACAAGATACGTCAGCTTGAAGCTGTCAGCCGCTCTGAGGGCTGTCCGAAATATGCAGGAGTTATCTCATTTGATAACGCATATCTGCGGCAGAATAATTTTATAGTCGGCAATCAGCTCAACCGCCAGGCACTTATTGAAGCCGCACGAAAAGGCATTAACAAAATGATAGACAAATCAGAAAAGTTGGATGCAAGTAACTGCTACTGGGTCGGCAGCATTCACGTCAATACAGGTAATGTACATATCCATTATCAGCTTCTTGAATATCACCGACTTGAAGATAGACGCATTACATACAAAAACAAAGGTCAAGACGATATCGAGCAGAAAGCTTTCAACGCTTTGAAAACTGAAATGACGCACTTCATTGACAAAAGTGCCGCCGCTGCTAACCTTACTGAATTTCAAAGAAACGTGCTTGCACCTCATATCAAGTCCGAGTTTGCAAGCAGTATTCAAAAAATAAACGCACTTATCGATAAGCTTCCTGATGACCTAAAAAACAGCGGCAAGCAGTGGTGGTATGCAAAACAAAATGATGTGACAAAAAACGAGATTGACAGTTGTATCAGATCTGTCATATCAGAAAATCAAACTTTGCAAATAATGTTTGACACATATCTTCATAAGCTCGACAGCACACAAGCAATGTTCCGAAACAGATACGGACAAAATTCAAGGTGGGCTGAGTATAAAGAACATCAGCTTCACGATCCGTCAGGTTTTTACTCCAGAGTAGGAAACTCATTTCTTTCTATCTGCCGTGAATACTACAACACAAAGAATGTCAATATTGAACCACCTGAGGATCTGCATTCCCATATAGATCTTGATAATACTTCTTACTTTCCAAAAACGAAAACGTATCTGTCTGAAAAAGAAAGCGAAGGCTTTTCTGAGAAAAATGAGCCTGACTACAACAACGGTATTTCCTCGCAGAAATCAAATGTGTATCTGTCTGAAAATAAAAAAGATGATTTAGAGGATGCTATGCCTTATGACTCTTTAGAAAACTCTGATATCCCTGATGATTTGGAAATGTACCTATCTTCAAGAAATTATGATGAGTTGTATGAACCAAATGCTCCTGACTACAGCACGGATATTTTTCCGCAAGAGCCTGAAGCGTATCTGTCTGAAAATGATAAAAGCGATCAGGCAGTGGAACGTCTACGCATAGATTGGAGCAAGAACTATAAGCTTGCCCTCGACTATATGTACGGAAATGAACAGAACAAATCAGCAGTCATAAAGAAAGACCCCGAAAAAGCTTTTGAAATACTCTCAATAGAAAGCAAAAGCGGAAATATTATCGCAACATATGACATAGGCAAGCTTTATGACAGCCAAATGCTAAAATCCAATGACGGCGATACACTAAGTCAGCAATATTACAGCAAAGCCTTTGAAGATTTTCACAAGCTGCTGTCCATAGTAAGCATGAGTGATGACAAACGTGATAATTGGACAAAGTCCTATCTCAACTATCGCATAGGTAAAATGTATGAATATGGTCTTGGAGTTACTCAAGACTATAACTCAGCTATAGAGCATTATAAGCTGTCTGAAAACAAATATGCTTTTTTTGCTCTCGGTAACATATACCGATACGGCTCTGGTGTTGAAACAGACTATGCCAAAGCATTTGACTATTATATGCGCTCACTAAGCAGCAAAGGCGGAATGCCCTTCGCAAGTTATGCCGTAGGACAAGCTTATGAACTGGGACAAGGAGTAGAAAAAGATTTAACGAGTGCGCATAATTTTTACGCTGAAGCTTTAACAGGTTTAGAGAAAGTATTCACTAAAAACCATGACGATAATATCAGCTACAAAATAGGTATGATGTATCTGAATGGCAAAGGAACGGATATAGACCTTGAATGTGCTGAAAAATATCTGCTGCTCTCGGCGGACTCCAATAACTATAAAGCACAATATATGCTCGGTAAGCTTTATCAGAGCGACAGCAAAAAAGATCTTCAAAAGGCTGAAAAAGTTCTGATAAAGGGTGCTGAAAACACACAGGATAAAACAGGATTGTGTGAATATAGTCTTGGTAAGCTGTATCTTTCACAAGAGAGATACGACAAGGCGGCATCATACTTAGAACGTTCAGCAGCAAAAGATAATTACTATGCAGCATACACTCTCGGAAAACTGTATCAAGAGCAATTTAACGATAATACACAGGCTGAGAAATACCTTATTCAAGCTGCCGATCACAAAGACGATACTATGGGTATAGCAGCTTATCGCCTCGGCAAGCTGTATCTGTCTGAAAACAACAGACGAAAAGCATTGCAGTATTTCACGAATGCCGCAGACAAAGATAGCATACCTGGAATGTATGCTGCAGGAAAAATTCTTCTTGACAGCAAAAAAACAACAGAAGTTTCAAAAGGGATACGCTATCTTTCATCAGCCGCCGATAAGGACTTTGAGCCTGCGATATACACTCTGGGCAAATATTATAGCTCATTCAATAATACAAAAGCTAAAGAATACCTTAAGCGTTCTGCGTTTGAATACAACGATCCAAATGCACAGTATATTCTTGGAAAAGTGTATCTGTCTGAAAATAAAAACGAAATGGCTGAAAAGTGCTTCCGTCAGTGCGCTTTAAACGGCAACAACAGTGGACAGCTCGCTTATGGTTTAATGCTGCTTCGTGACGGTCAAAAGAAAGCAGCATATCAATGGCTGAGAAAGTCAGCACGCTCAGGCAATGACATTGCTAAAAAGATAATAAGCGGTAAAAAAGCGGATATACCATTTGAGTTCAGACTTGCAGGCTGTATGCAGGCGCAGAGGACACTTCTTCATAAATCATCAAGTATGCTGCGCAACGCCCTTAAATCTGAGGAAGCAAAAACCGCACGTCTTATGAGAGAATTTGAGATCGAGCAGGAAATGGCGAAAGCAAAAGAACAATATCATAGCATATAAAGGGGAACTAATATGGATCTTGAAAAACTTAAGCGCATAAAAAATCTTATCATCGCAAAAATACTTTTTGTATTTGGTTGGATCTATGATCTTGCTATGCGTATTTTAAATGCGGTGAATAAAACACCTATTGAAAAAGACAAAGACCGCCGAAATGTCAGAATAAAACAATTTGCAATAGCTACATCGATACTATATGTGATCTTTAACAGCATTTTTATTTACATCTTTAAAAGTATGCGCAGGGTAAGCCTTAACGGACGCTCTAGTGAATACACAAGCACTCACTTTATGCCGTGGAACATCATTGTTCCGTCAGGATTTATGATGTTCATTTTTGAAATTATCCTGGCAATGGTAGTAGGCTTGTGTATAACAGTAAAGCTCCATACTCTGTGGCGTATGAAGAATGACAGCAAGGACATCAAGGGCGATAATAAATTCATGGAAGATAATGAGCTTCTTGAACACTTTCAGGCAGTCCCTATGGATAATATAAAGTCAGCGGAACAAGCTGGTATGCTCATTGGTGAAAGCAATGGTATGTACTATGTTGAAACTGGCACATACAACACTATGATAGTAGGCGCTCCTCGTTCAGGTAAAGGCGAATGCTATGTGCTGCCAAGTATGCGGCTTATGGCTAACTCAAAAAATAAGCCCTCGCTTATCATAAACGATATGAAAGGCGAGTTGCTTGAACTGACATATGAAGATTTTGCAAATAACGGATATAAGATAGTCACTCTTAATCTTATCGATACGGACCGATCTGATTGTTGGAATCCTCTACAACTTATCATTGACGAATATCTCGCTGCAAAACGGAGCGGAAGCAACGATCTTTCACAAACCTCTAAGCTTGTCAGCTCGTTTGCCCACTGTCTTACAGACGATGTACAAAGTGAAGCAATATGGACAGACTCTGCAAGGTCACTTTTAAGCGCCTTGATATACTATTTTCTTGATAAAGGCTATGAAAAAGGTGATATGTCAAACGTTAATATGTACAGCATAACAACATTCTTCACTGAATTTGGTGTATATAATACAGTGATCGAGGACGAAAGCGGCAATAAGAAAATGGTCAATGCTCTCGATGAGCTGTTCAATGCGCTGCCTGTGGGCTGTCTTGCAAGAACATCCTATTCAACGTCAAAGTTCTCCCAGGGCGATACACGTTCTTCAATATACACTGTCCTCTCCGCAGACCTTGAGATCTTCATGACGGATATGGGTGTTCAAAAGCTGACATCTAAAAATGAAATAAACTTTGCTGACCTTATCAATGAAGATCAGCCTTGCATAATATATATGCTTGTGCCGTATGAGGAAAAATCACGTTATGTAATAGCTTCAATGTTTGCAGACCAATCCTTTATGTACCTTGCAAAGCAGGCAAGAAAATACCAGGGCGGCAAATTGCCACGAAAAATAGAGTATATCTACGATGAGTTTGGTCAAATGACAAAGCTTCCTGACCTCAGCAGCAAAATGAATGCTTCTCCAGGAGCTAACATTCTGTTCAATCTCTTTCTGCAGGACTATGGTCAGCTCAAAAAGTATGATAAAGAAGAGGACGGCATAAAGGGCGCTTGCAATATTCAGATATACATACTCTCTCTTAACGGAAACACTAACAAGGCGTTTTCTGAAATGATAGGAAACGAGACCGTAAACTATCTTACATTCAGCGGTAGCCTATACGGCTTTATCGATCACCAAGGCGAACACGTTGACCGCAAGGCTCTGCTCGATACCACACAGCTGTCTAAGCTTCCTTTTGGCACTGCCATAGTTAAGAAAATGCGTTGTGAGCCAATACGAACTAATATCACGCCTTATCACCTTATCGAGAATAAGCCGCCAAGAATACCTGTCGAAAATCTGCCTATAAGAAACAATAACATAGACCTTTCTGCTGTGCTTTACCCATATGATGAGCTTTGGGACAGTTTGGGCGTTATAGGCAATCAGTATAGACTTGATAAGCTGAAAAATAATGCAGAAAGTGCTATGAACAAATACTATATGCAGCTTAATGATATTGAGAAAATAAAGGCTGCAGGCGGAGCAGTTTCTGAGCTTGTGTATAAGACTGCATTGAATCTTGAAAAACAGGCAAGTCAGGCGCAGCGTCAGGTCATAGAGTATCAGCAGCATATCCAACAGCTCAAAGAATTTCGTAATAATGAAACACGAAAAATATTTGCCAAGGCTTATTCAGACAATGGCTTTCAAGAGGAAGATGACGGCTTTGATGAAAGCACAGACGAGCTTTATCTCCCTAATGACTTCCCTGCTCCTCAAAGCGAACTCCCATATGTGGATATATCCGCATTGCTTTATAAGGTCAATGGACTTGCAGGAGATGAGCTTAGCAGCCTTCTTGAAAAGAAAAACTATGCCGCCGCAAGGGGCTACATAAAGAAAATACAGAAACGTCCTGATATACGCAGCAATTTTGTTGCCGGCGAATGGGCGGCATTGGAACAATACATTAATAATGAGGAATTGAAAAATGCGAATACCTAACAGCTTTGTTACACGTTTTACACAGGCATCAGACTTGAAGCTTGCCTGTGTATTCTATAGTCTTATCCACAAGAATACAAAAAGAAATCTGCTTGGCTATGAGATCACAGTCAAGCAAACAACTCTTGTGTCACTATGCGGCTTTTCGGTATCCACTGTTAAGCGTGCGGCAAGTTCACTGCTCAAGAGTGGATTTATCAAGTCCCAGAAGCGCCAAACAAATGCTCCTGGAAAGCTTGGCACATATACATACACTATTGAAGCCGTATCTACAGCTTCTAAATATTTCACCATGGATAAAAAGCTTATGAGCAGATTGAATGGAAATGAATTCAGAGTTTATGCAATGTGCTGTAAGCTGGCTGACAGCTCGCACAAGAGTTTTTTCCAAAGCTATAATGATCTATCTCAGCTTCTTGGCATGAGCCGTCAGGACGTTCTCAGGACGATAGAAAAGCTTGTAAAAGGTAAGTTCATTCGTAAAAAGAAAATCAGAACTCGTGTAGGTGATTTTACAGACAACATATATACTGTCTGCATATATGTTCCTCACAGCAGAATAAAAAAAGCCCCCCGCCGCTCAAGCAGGAGGCAGAGCATTCATTGCTATACAATGAACACAACCATCAAAAACACAAGTTCATTGTATAACAAAAAATCGGATTTGTCAATAGGTTTTAAGAAAAAAATGCGGCTTTTAGAGATTTTTTTCTTAAAAAGGGGTAGTGGGTAAAATGAACTGTCTATAACTGACCCATTCTTGATTATCTGTCTGAAATCAAATAATTGATTTTGGTTTATATACTTAGTTATTATCAAAGTTATTAAAGTGTGTTTTTGTTTTTATGTGAAATTCGCTTTTTCTTTCAGACAGATATCAATTCAAGCTGTCAAAATGCCTGTTTTTGTAATATAATTATTTATTATATCAAAAAAGGGGATCATTATGACTATCGAAGAACTAATTGACGAAAAAACAAGGCTTGAGAGACTTGTGGTACAGCTTGCAGGGGAAAATCAGCAGTTAAAGGACGAATTGGCAGACCGAAAGAGAGCTAGTGAAATTCTATTCGCCGATCTGCTTGAAACGTGGCTGCACAACAAAAAAATGTCTGTAAAAGCCAACACATATGAAGCTTACTGCACCCAGGTCAATCACCACATTGTGCCGTATTTTCGCAGCAAGGGTACAATGCTTTCTCAACTCACGCCAGCAGTGCTTGAAGAATATTATTTCACAAAGCTTCAATCAGGCTTATCAGGCTCAACCATCAGGAAACATCATTCAAACATCAAGATGGCGCTGAAATTTGCCGTAAAGAACGGATTGACAGACCAAAATGCCGCACTTCTTGCAGAACTCCCCTCCTGTAACAAGTTCTGCGGAAATTTCCTTAGCACCGATCAATTTGATCTTGTTCTCAGCAAAATAAAACACACTGCAATTTACACACCTGTGTTTATAGCAGGAACAATGGGGCTTAGGCGAAGTGAAGTTCTGGGGCTGCGTTGGTCGGATATCAATTTTGAGCAGCGCACTATGTGTATTCAACATACTGTGGTCAAATGCGTCAAAAACCATAAAACTACGCTTATATTTTCTGACGTGCCTAAAACAAGGTCAAGCCGCCGCACGCTTCCGCTGCCTGACAGTGTATACAGCTACTTGGAATGGCTCAAACACAAGCAGTGCTTGTCTTATGCAGCTAACAGGAGCAGCTATTCACGGCAATATTTACAATACATATGCGTTGATAGCAAGGGCATTCTTATACAGCCTGATGAACTTTCTGTCCGTTACATCAGACTAATGAACGAAATGCACCTCAGATGCCGCTTTCACGATCTTCGCCACACTTGCGCTTCCCTGCTCGTTCAGCATGGCGTTCCCATGAAAGCCGTATCTGCATGGCTTGGACACAGCAGTTTGGCAGTGACGAGCGATATCTACACTCACTTAACATTTCAAGAGAAGCTTAACGTTGCTAACACTATTGAAGATTACATGAAAGATATGAATGTGTCACCGTGACACATTCATAATTTTTCACATTGTACATAACATAAATAAAAAGACCTCCCAGAGCATAAACGCCCTGAGAAGTCTTAACAATGTTGACAATCAACTCAAATTGTGCTATATTAAACATAGATGAGGCAACGCAACTTACTAAGTTGGTTGTCTGTGATTATTTAAAATAACCGTTTAGTTTGACAGGCTAGCACGGTTATTTTTTTTGCTCTTTTATAATGTTGCCCAAAACCCAAACAAGCAAAATGGTCAGTGCTAAAATTGGTACATCCACTTGGCAATTACCTCCTTTCCTTTAATATCTGAAAGCAGGTCTGCTTTTTATTTCCTCATCCAAGTAATATTATACCACAAAATTTTCTTGCCGTCAAACGCATATACGAACAAAAACCGATTTTTTTATTATTTTCAGAAAAAATGTGATAAATTGACCATTTTTCACTAAATTTCCACTTTGGGCGAAAATTTAATTATATCACACCAAAAAATAAAAGTCAAATTTTTCACTAACAATTCTAAAAAAAGTTTTTTCACTATAAAAAAGACAAAAAACATGTTATCTTTTATCTTTATTTCTATAAATATTAAATAAAAAATATGAGTTTAACACATAAATACTCAAAACTTAACTATTTTAGTAAAGAACGTCCTGGTGTGTCACCGTGACACATTAGGGCGTTCTATATCTTTATATCAATGCACTTGTTGACAAATATATGTTTTTGCGGTATAATATATAAAAATAGGATTATAAAGGAGAAGTTGTTTATGAAGAAATGTGTTTCTGTATTTTTGGCGGCATTAATGCTCTCATTAGTATCATGCAGTGAAAACCCTAATACTGAGGGCGGCACTGACGTGGGAACTGATACAGCCTATATTCAAGGCAAATCAGGCAACAAATACACTGTTGATGATGAATACACGCTTTCTGTTCCAACATACAAGTATGTTTTTTTCACAAATGATGATAAAGAAGAAACAGGCAAGAGTTACCTCATTGTTGACTTGGAGTATAAAAACCTTGAAACAAAATCTATCATTCTTAAAGACAGAATATCAAGTAAAGCTATATATCAGGATAAATATGAATATGATTTAGATATATATGACAATGGTGGCTATGATAGCGGCATTGCATTTGTTTTGGAGAACGATAATATTGTTAACTGTTATCATGAAATTCGTGAAGGTTATGATTTAGAGCCACTTGAAAGCACCGAGTTTAGCTATGTTTATAGATTGCCAGAGGATTATGACGGATCAGACATAACAGTACACATGGATGTTGCCAATGATAAATATGATTTCACATTTGAGAAAAATGAAAATCATACTGCACTTGCACAAGAATATCTACGATAATATATTAGCCCCTAGTGTGTCACGGTGACACACTAGGGGGCATTTTGCATTTATATATAAAATATATATTTTCCGCCATTAATTTCCGCAAAAGTATTGACAAATTGACAAAATGGTGGTATAATTAATATACAGAGGAAATTTAGAGGGCATAAAAAATCGCACCCTCTAAGGCTTATAAACTCTTGGCGGAGATTATAAGCCCAGCAGCACAGATGTTACAGCAACTGTGGAGCTTTCAGAGAATGCTATCCTCGTGCTCTATTATAGCACGTTGGAAATAGATTGTCAAGGGCTTTTCACGATGTCAAACATCTGGAAAGCTCTTTTTGCTTTTAGCTGCTGATTTAACTCATCAAAAATGCAGCTTGAAAATCGAATATCGTAAGTCCTCAAATAAGATTGAGATGAGGTCAACTGATGTGAAACACAAGCACAACAAGACATTGAGTTGTCTTTAAGTCGCTTTGAGCCATGACGTTCGTTACTGTTCAATCACGCCGATCAGGCATTCTTAACATTTCAGAACATGAACACGAGCCAGCCAGTAACAGTTAAGCTAACTGCAAGCCTATGTGCCGACGCCACTATGAATTAACATCAGATGATTCGCTTAAGCTCCACAATGTGCAGCTGCCTTGACAAGGTCTAAGAGCGAAACGAAACAAATGTCACAAAACATATCCTAGCTTGTTACTACAAGCTTTCATATATGCTCAGCAAGGATACTTAAAGATACTTGCTGAGGAAAGTCCACATTTTTATATCCTGTGGATTTTCCTTTGTGAGTATCAAAAATGATTGGTGCGCCAGAAGGGACTCGAACCCCCGACCTACTGGTTCGTAGCCAGTCACTCTATCCAGCTGAGCTACTGGCGCATTCAACTCTAATATTATATCATATGCAAGCCCCTTTGTCAATGAGTTAATGGAATTTCTCTGCTTATTTTACAGAATGTTCACATCGTTTCTTGTAGCTTCACACCTTTATCATCCCTTTAAATGCCATTGTTTTTCACACTTTTTGTCAATCAAGTGTTTGTAATCATTTGTAATACTTTTTCGGCAAACTGCTCTGTTTTTAACCGGAATTTTTGTAGATTATTTATCATTCTATGCCCTTGACTTATATTCTGATTGTGGTATAATAGTAAATGTTCAATATTATGTTGTGATAAAAGAAGCCAACCACAATATATAGTGGTTGAGCAAGATAGAATGAAAGGAAGAGTATAGGTGAAGATAATAAAAAGAAGCGGCGCTGAGAATACGTTCGATAAGGAAAAGATAGAAAATGCCGTTGCGAAAGCTAATATCACTGTTGAGGAAAAGGATAGGCTCTCTGAGGGAGAAATAGGAGAGATAGCACAGAATATAGAGGACAAATGCTCTGAAATGAATAGAGCTATGGACGTTGAAACTATCCAGGACTGGGTGGAAGCCGATATCATGCGCCACGGCAAATATACAGTGGCAAAGCATTATATCACCTACCGCTATGAGCGTTCTATCGTCAGACAGGCTAATACTACTGACAAGCAGATACTTTCTCTTCTTAACTTCGAGAACGAGGAAGTCAAGCAGGAAAATTCCAATAAGAACCCTACTGTCAATTCAGTCCAGAGGGATTATATGGCAGGTGAAGTGAGCAAGGATATCACAAGAAGATTTTTGCTTCCTGACGATATAGTTGAAGCTCACGAAAAAGGTCTGATACATTTCCACGACGCCGATTATTTCGCTCAGCATATGCACAACTGCTGTCTTGTAAATCTTGAGGATATGCTCCAGAACGGCACCGTCATAAGCGAGGTCATGATAGAAAAGCCACACAGCTTCTCTACAGCCTGCAATATCGCTACACAATCTATCGCTCAGATAGCTTCTTCACAGTATGGCGGACAGAGTATCACACTTTCCCACCTTGCTCCGTTCGTTCAGATATCCCGTGATAAATACCGCCGTGAGGTAAAAAAAGAGTTCGCAGAGCTTAATATCCCTGCCGACGAGAATACTATAAATAAGGTAGCCGAAATGAGAGTAAAGGCTGAGATAGTTCAGGGCGTTCAGATGATACAGTATCAGGTCATCACTCTTATGACAACAAATGGTCAAGCACCTTTCGTTACTGTTTTCATGTACCTTGACGAGGTGCCGGAGGGGCAGACAAGAGATGACCTTGCGGCTATCATAGAGGAAATGCTCAGACAGCGTATCCAAGGCGTAAAGAACGAAAAGGGCGTCTATATAACACCTGCGTTTCCTAAGCTAATATATGTCCTTGAAGAGGACAACATAAGAGAAGGCTCAAAATATTGGGAGCTTACAAAGCTTGCTGCAAAGTGTACCGCAAAGAGAATGGTGCCTGACTATATAAGCGAAAAGAAAATGAAAGAGCTTAAGGTAGACAAGAATGGCAATGGTCAGTGCTACCCTTGCATGGGCTGCAGAAGCTTCCTTACAACATATCTTGACGAAAACGGCAAGCCTAAATATTACGGCAGATTCAATCAGGGCGTTGTTACAATAAACCTTGTGGACGTTGCCTGCTCGTCATATAAGGATATGGATAAGTTCTGGAAGATATTTGATGAAAGACTTGAGCTTTGCAGACGTGCGCTGATGCTCCGTCACGAAAGACTTAAAGGCACTCCGTCAGACGTTGCGCCTATCCTTTGGCAGAACGGTGCATTGGCAAGACTTAAAAAGGGCGAAACGATCGACAAGCTCCTGTTCGGCGGATATTCCACCATATCACTTGGCTATGCAGGTCTTTGCGAATGCGTAAGATACATGACGGGCAAGTCACACACAGACCCTTCAGCAACGCCTTTTGCACTTGAAGTTATGCAGCACCTTAATGACGCCTGCGCAAAGTGGAGAGCAGAAACAAACATAGATTTCAGCCTTTACGGCACGCCATTGGAGTCCACAACATACAAATTTGCAAGATGTTTGCAGAAGCGTTTTGGTGTTATCGAGGGTGTAACAGACAGAAACTACATCACAAACAGCTATCATATCCATGTTACCGAGAACATCGACGCATTTGACAAGCTCACCTTTGAGTCACAGTTCCAGGCTCTCTCACCAGGAGGAGCTATCAGCTATGTGGAAGTGCCAAATATGCAGAACAACATAGAGGCTGTTCTTGCAGTTATGCAGCATATTTACGACAACATCATGTATGCAGAGCTTAACACAAAGAGCGACTACTGTCAGAAGTGCGGTTTTGACGGTGAGATAAAGATAGTAGAAGATGACGGCAAGCTTGTATGGGAGTGTCCGAACTGCGGCAACAGAGATCAGAACACTCTGAACGTTGCAAGGCGCACCTGCGGCTACATCGGCACGCAGTTCTGGAATCAGGGCAGGACTCAGGAGATAAAGGAAAGAGTTTTGCATTTGTGATTTCTTTGAAAACCCATGTAAAATTACAATTCGATTTTCAAAAAAAGTGAACATTATAGCCGTTAAAACTCAAAAGTTTAAAAATCAAAACTCGTCAAAAAAATGAACATTATAGCAAGGAAAACTCAAAAACTCAAAACTGCAAAATCCGAAAATAATGAACATTATTATTGACATAAAACAGCAAACAGCATATAACTATCGGGGCAATACAAAATCGTATTGCCCTGCGTTGTATGTATGAAAGGAGCGGAAAATGAATTATTGTGAGATAAAGAAAACCGATATCGCCAATGGCTCAGGAGTGAGGGTCACGCTGTTCGTATCAGGCTGCAGACACCACTGCAAGGGCTGTTTTCAGCCTGACACCTGGAACTTTGACTACGGCAAGCCTTTCACAGATACCACCGCAGACGAGATAATTAACGCCCTCTCAAAGGGCTATATAAAAGGACTTACACTCTTAGGCGGCGAACCTATGGAGCCGGAGAACCAGCCTGAGCTTACAAAGCTCCTCCGCCGTGTGAAAACTGAACTTCCCGACAAGGACGTGTGGTGCTACACAGGCTGTACCCTTGAAACTGACCTGCTTGCAGGCTCAAAGTCCCCATACAGAACACAGTACACAGACGAAATGCTGAGCCTTATCGACTACCTCGTTGACGGAGAATTCGTCCTTGAAAAGAAAAACATCTCCCTGAAATTCAGAGGGTCTGAAAATCAGAGGATACTTCATAAAAAAGACGGCATTTGGCTGCCTTGCGAAGATATGTAAAACAAAACCGCTCCCCGTGACATCACGAAGAGCGGTTATTTTTATTGCGTAGGTGCGACCTAAGATCGCCCCCCTTGAAACTTTTATAAGATAACTCTACAGCCTTACTTTTCAGACTTTGTAAAGAATATCGCCTTTATAAGCTGGATAACGAGCATAGAGCCAAAGCTTAGAATGTATATCCATGCAAACTGCATACCTGTCATGTCTGCTATCTTGAAAAGTCCCTTGAGTTGTGGAACGAGCAGAACGGAGTTTAAAAATACCATTCCAAGACCGAACGCCATAAGACCGAACTTGTTGTTGAAAAAGTCCTTTGAGAAGATAACAGGACCTTTTTTCTTGCACGAGAATCCGTGGAACAATCTTGCAGAGCAAAGCACTGCGAATGCCATCGTCATACCAAGAGCTGCGCTTGTCTTGTTTCCCATAAGGAAAGCCGAAGCTACTGCTATCGCTATAACTACGCCATACAATGCGATCTCGCCCAGGAAAGGACGTGTGAGGATAGATTCGTTTGCGTTTCTTGGCTTGCGTTTCATGACCTCTTCGGAGTGAGGTTCAAGACCCAAACCGATAGCAGGAAGCGAGTCTGTAAGCAGATTAATAAACAGCAAATGTATTGCCGCAAACGGAACAGGAAGTCCAAGCAGTGAGTTGAAAAGCACCACAAGAATTGCCGCAAAGTTGCCCGAAAGCAGGAAGAGTATAGCCTTTTTAATGTTCTCGTAAATGTTTCTGCCGTTTCTTATGGCCTTGACTATAGTTGCAAAGTTATCGTCTGCAAGCACCATTGAGGCAGCGTCCTTTGAAACCTCAGTTCCTGTAATGCCCATTGCAACGCCCACATCAGCCTGCTTTAACGCAGGTGCGTCGTTCACTCCGTCGCCTGTCATGGAAACTATACAGCCGTTTGCCTGCCAAGCCTTTACGATCCTTATTTTATGCTCAGGTGTAACACGAGCGTAAACAGCCTTGTCCTTTACAAAGTCAACAAGCTCTTCGTCTGAATAAGCGTCAAGCTCGTGACCCTCAACAGCCTTTGAGTTGTCGTCAAGAATACCTATCTCACGGGCAATAGCCGAAGCCGTAACGATATGGTCGCCTGTTATCATGACTGGCTTTATGCCTGCCTTGCGGCATTCCGCAACAGCCGCCTTTGATTCCTCTCTCGGAGGATCCATCATAGCAATAAGACCGACAAACTCCAATCCGTCCTCGTCCTCTGGACATACGGTATCCTTGTCGAATTTTTTCTCTGCAAATGCAAGTATACGCAGACCTTTTTCCGAAAGCTCTGCCACACGCTGGGTTATAACAGCTTTTTCCTCATCGCTTGAAGTTATCCTGTTTATAAGAACGTCAGCCGCACCCTTTACATAAAGCACCTTTTCGCCGTCGATAACGTGCAGAGTTGACATAAGCTTTCTGTCTGAATCGAATGGTATCTCAGAAATTCTAGGGAGATCTTCCCTCACCTTGTCAGTGTCGATACCAAGCTTTGTGCCAAAATTGATAAGAGCCGTTTCTGTAGGGTCGCCTATCTCAACGCCGTCCTTACAGCTTGAATCGTTGCAAAGAATCATGGCTCTTGTCATAGTCTTGACCTTTTCATCATCAAGATCAACAGCGTCAGTGTCGATTATCCTGCCGTCTACCATTATTTTTCTGACCGTCATCTTGTTCTGAGTAAGAGTACCGGTCTTGTCAGAGCATATTACAGAAACGCTGCCCAAGCCCTCAACAGCTTGAAGCTTTCTTATGATAGCGTTTTCCTTTGACATTTTCTGTGTGCCGAAAGAAAGCACAATAGTAACGATAGAGCTGAGAGCCTCAGGAATAGCCGCAACAGCAAGTGCGATAGCGAACATGAACGAATCCATAAGCTGGCCGCCACGAAGCATACTAAGTCCGAACACTACTGCACAAACAATAAGTATAGCAATGGAAAGCTTTTTGCCGAACTCGTCAAGCGTGTTCTGGAGAGGTGTTTTTCTCTCTGATGCGTTTTGGATAAGCGAAGCTATCTTGCCCACCTCAGTGTCCATACCCACCTCAGTGACAAGCATTTTTCCTCTGCCGTATGTGACAAAAGAGCCTGAATAAACCATGTTAGCACGCTCAGCCAAAGGCTTTTCGCCCTCTATATCGCTCATATCCTTGTCAATATTAACGCTCTCGCCTGTGAGTGCCGACTCGTTCACCTGTACAGACGCACATTCTATCAGCCTGCCGTCTGCACATATCTGGTCGCCTGCTTCGATAAGAAGAATATCGCCCACTGCGATCTCCTCAGAGGGGATAATGACCTTTTCACCGTTACGAAGCGCCTTAGCCGTCGGTGCAGAAAGCTTTTTAAGGTTCGTCAGTGACTTTTCAGCCTTGACGGTCTGAACTGTACCCAAAATAGCGTTCATTGTGATAACAACAAGAATTACCGCACAGCTCTCAACGTCTTTCATGAAAGCTGAAACTATCGCAGCAATAATGAGTATAAGCACAAGAAAGTCCTTATACTGCTCTAAAAAAATAACGGGAATGGACTTTTTCTTGCCCTCCGTGATAACATTTCGTCCGAACTTTTCGCAGTTTTTCACTGCCTGCTCGGTTGAAAGACCATTTTCACCTGATGAAAACTCAGTGTAAAGCTGGTCAAGTTTTTTCTGATACTGCTTCATAAAATACCACCTTTTTTATTTTTTCCTGCAAACATTGCCGATATACCCTTCAAAGCCTCCTTTTCTCATAGGCTCAGAAAAATAAACGCATAAAAAATCGGCAAGACGTTTATTGGGTAAACTGCGCCTGTGGCAATTTAATCAATAAAAGTCTCGCCGTTTAGATATGCAGCGGTCCCTCATCGGAACGTATTGACGCAAACATAAACGGATCTCTCCGCCAGCTACTCTCTTTTACTATGAGGTTATTATAACCTATATTTTTGATTTTGTCAATAGTTTTTTATATATTTTATTGTACATTTGCAACTCATTTGCTTGATCTCATTTTCAAACACTGCCCTTGATTATTATTCCAAAAGGTGCTATAATAGCATTGGTGATAATAATGAAAAGGAAAATACTTGTAGGTCTGCTTACCGCCGTTATCTTTTTGGCTTGCGCCCTTGTGATAAATATAACCCCAAAGGTGGAGAAAGGTTCAGTTGTGCTGACCTGTGACGGAAGCAAATATGAGCTTCCCGGCACTGAAAAGACACGATACTGCAACGGCAAGAGCGAAAGCCTTTCCGCCGAAGAGAGCTTTGAAGATCTGCTCTCCTCTATACCGTCATTTAATGTAAAGGCGGATGTAGATAAGGACGGCAATGTTACCCTTAAAACCCCTATGTCCGTAGAAGTCACAGGGGACAGGCTCGGTGATGTGCTTTACACTGTCTACAGCTATGACGGAAAGGTGCTTGCCAAGGAGTCCAAAAAGCTGGAGCTTCCAAAAGAGGATATTGACGGCTGTCTTGTGAAAATAAAAATTACATGGGGCAAGAAAGACACAAGCTATCTTGAAGAAGATTACTGGTTTGCCGCAATGTACAATACCGAAAGATAACAAAAAACGTCGGACGAATTGAAACGCCCGACGTTTTATTTTTAACAAACCTGAAATCCTATTATGCCCACCATACAAATAACGCTGCCGATAAATCTCAGCTTTGTGATAGGCTCTTTTCTTATGAGCGCTATAACAAACAGCGAACACAGTATCATAGGCTGGATAAATGACGCACTCGCAAGGCTCACAGCAATAACAGCGTTCTCCGCAAGCAGACCTGCCACATTCGGAATCTTTGTAAGCACGACCACCCATGCGCCCTTTTGATTTTTCTTGAATATCTCCAAAGGCTTCGCCCTTGGCAGAAGTATGATAGCCATAAGTATAAGCGCAAAGAACAGCGCCATAGTTGAGGATATGTAATTCTCTGACGCTCTTACAACTATACCGTAGCCGTATCTTGCCAAAAGATAGAACACCAGAGGAACAACTATCCTGCGGTAATTTATATTGCCGCTGTCCGTTCTGCCTGATTTTGCAATAAAAACAAGTCCTGCAACAGTAAGCACGATAAAAAGAAACTTGAAAATGCTCGGCTTTTCACCAAGGAAAATATCCGTTGCATAGGACATGAAAAGGGTGATACCAAGCCAAGCCTTAAGCTCAAAGGCTGATATTTCATCAAGGATAATAGCCGAAAGCTTAAATTCAAGGATCTTCGACAAGCACAGCAGACCTATCGCCGCAAATGACTGCCAGCTAAGCGTAATAGTCCTGTCGAGGAAAGGCAGACAGCAAGCCATGAAAACAGCCGTTGCCGCCGCCATTAAGAATCCAAGCTCATCGCCGTTGAATTTTGCCGTTGAAACAGCGTACTTGTCACTAAGGGAACATATCGTGTAGCATACAACTACAAGTATAAGCAAAAACATTATTTTTCTTCTTCCTTACTCTATGATTTTCTAAGACCTGTATGCTGTGAAACATACAAAATAACGGGCGACCCAAGGTCGCCCCTATGCAAAGCCGATTTATCAGTTCTTTTTATTTTTCACAAGCCATACTACCGCCAAAATACCAAGTATCACTGAGAACAGAGTAGCAATGGCTAGGCATATCCAGCTTGCATACTGACTTTGTATAAATTCGTTCTGCGATTGGCTTCCTATAAGGGTATCTACCCCCGATTGCGAGCCTAACGCTGAGAACAGTATTATAAATGCCATTCTCACATTCATTACGCAGGCTATAACGCTGTAAATATGCACTATACCCTGAAAAAGGCACACTCCGCAGTCGTCCTTTACATAGCTTTTCACTCCAAGCACCGCACATACCACCGACACTGCCGTGTAGATAATGAACGCCGCAAAAAGCACTATCGTTGGAACTTTTGCCCCCTCGGTTTTCACTATCATGCTCATAAGCCCAGCCATACACCCCATGAACACAGCCGCTGCCGCAAGCCCTGCAACAGACCATTTTCTGTATAAAAGCTCTGACTTTTTTATCTGCTCTTTCTTTATCTGCTTAGGCATTTTCTCCCTCCGCCTTCTTGCTTTCAAGCTCCTCTTCGGATATCTTGAAGCGTATCCTGTCTATTTTCTGCTCGTCCTCCATTTTCACTGTCATCTCAAAAGGCGGACAGCTTATAACTTCATTCTGCTCAGGAAGTCTGTCAAGCATATCCATTATCCAGCCACCGAGAGATGTTCTTTCGGTTTCGATAGTGTCCTCCGGCAGTCCTGTCCTCTCAAGAAAATCCGATACCGAAAGCTCCGCCGACGCTTCGTAAACACCGTCGCTTATTTTCACAAGGGAGGTATCCTCCTCGTCGCTTTCATCATAGATCTCGCCCACAAGCTCCTCTATGATATCCTCAAGGGTACAAATGCCCTCCGTACCGCCGTATTGGTCTAGCACCACCGCCATATGCACCTTTTTGCGCTGCATCTGCTTCAGGATCTCAGAGATCTTGCGGTTTTCGGTTATGTAAAGTGGCTTGTTCATTATAAGGCTTATGTCCGTTTTGCCCTTGAGATACATTTCAAAAAAGTCAGACTGGTGGATAAGTCCCACAATGTGGTCTAAGTCCTTGTCATACACGGGAAGCCTTGAAAACTTTGTCTGCACAAAGCGTTTTTTTATGCTCTCCATATCCTCATGAAGCTCAACACCCTCGATATTTACTCTCGGCACAAGTATCTCGCTTATGGTTATCTCGTCAAAATCAAGTGCCGAACGCACAAGCTCCGACTCCTGCTCTTCAAGTACGCCCTCGTCCTGAATCTCGTCTATGATATATTTAAGCTCTTCCTCAGTAACAGACGGCTCGCTGTTCTTGTTGCCCACAAGCTTTGAAACACCGCTTTTTATGCCCATAAAGATAGCCGTTATAGGCGTGATGATGAACATGAATGCGGAAAGCGGAGCCGCCATAAGAATAGAAAACCGCTCAGAATTTTCCTTTGCAAGGCTCTTAGGCAAGATCTCACCAAAAATAAGCACAAGCACCGTCATGACTACAGTAGCCAGACCCACGCTTCCCTTTCCGAACTTTTCCGTAAAAAGCACCGTTGCAAGTGAAGATGAAGAAATGTTCACCACGTTGTTTCCAACAAGTATAGCAGTGAGTGCCTTGTCAAAATTATCGCATATGTTCATTGCCTTCTTTGCAGACTTGTTTCCGTCGTCTGCAAGTTTTTTTAGCCTTATCCTGTTGCATGAAGAAAACGCTGTCTCCGTTGCAGAACAAATAGCAGACAGCATAAGAAGCACAGCGATGATAACAACTTTCATAAAATAAAATTATCCTTTCAGGTCAGAATATAAATTTGCTGCCCTAGTTATAAAAATAGCACTAAAGGCAGTCATGAAAACTGACTACATATAGTTATCATAACATATTTTTTAACCAATTGCAACAGTATTGTTGAAAAAACGATGTAAAAGAGTTATAATATTCTTTGTGTTCATAATATTCATATGCACAAAAGGAGATAACAGAAATGGCAAAGAAAGATAAAGACATTTTCGACAAAATAATGGACTGGAAGATATTCGGCTGGTTCAGACCCTTTTACGTCAAAAACAAGGAAATGCTTTTGTATCTATTTTTCGGCGTACTCACCACCGCAGTGAGCTTTGTGACCGCAGGCATCTCAAAAGTGCTTTTGGAGCAGGCAGGCATAGGCAAGGGCGGTGTTTCCACCACAAGCACCGTCATATCATGGATATGTGCAGTAACATTCGCATACATAACCAACAGGATATGGGTTTTCGAGTCTGAAGCAGATGGCAAAAAGGCGATAATCTCCGAAGCGGCTTCATTTTACGGCGGCAGGATATTCACTCTTCTCGTAGAAATGTTCATGATGTGGCTCGGCTACTCACTTCTCAGCTTCAACTATTGGGTAACAAAGATAGTGGCAAACGTTGTTGTGCTGATACTTAACTATGTCATCAGCAAGCTTGTGGTATTCAGAAAGAAATAAGCATACAAAAAAAGCTGTCAGATCTGACAGCTTTTTATTTTGTCCCAGTTGCCACGTTGCAACCGACTAATCTCTGTACATAAGCGTGACCGCCATTCCGTTTATCACGCCCACTACAACTCCGCACACAATGAAAAACACCTTGATAGGCAGGTCAAGCAGAAGCGAGATAAGCCCGAACACGATAACGAACGCCATTGCTCCGCCTATCTGCACAAGAAACTTTCTTTTCACAAGCACGGGAAAACGCTCAGCAAGCTTTGCGGTCTTGTTACCCTTGCGGTCAATTATCCTGTAAATAAGCTGAGTCAGTGCCATTGGTATTCCGATAAATAAAATTGCTGTTATAAGTTTGTCCATTTTAAATTCCTCCATTTTTCACTTAAATTATAGCTTTTTTTGTATCAAAAAAGGCTGCCCAAGACGCAGTTCGTCCGTGGGCAGCCTCATTGCTGCATATAAAATTTCTTTTATCAACAATTAAAGAACTCTTACGCCAACAACGCCCTCGATAGACTTGAAAGCGTCAGCGTCAACGTCGCCTGTAACATCGAGCATTGTGTAAGCCCAGTCTTTCTTAGACTTGTTTACAAGGTTCTCGATATTTGCGCCCTTGTCAGATACAACAGATGTGATCTGTGCAATAAGAGCAGGAACGTTCTTGTGAAGCACGCAAACAAGGTGGTCGCCTGTTTTAGCAAGCTCTGCATTAGGGAAGTTTACAGAATTCTTGATAGTTCCCTTCTCGATATAGTCGATAAGCTCGTGAGCCGCCATTGTTGCGCAGTTGTCCTCAGACTCAGGTGTGGAAGCGCCAAGGTGTGGAAGAACGATAACGTTCTCCTCGCCAAGAACAACATCATCTGCAAAGTCTGTTACATACTTTGCAACCTTTCCGTCCTTGATAGCCTTTACAACAGCCTCACTGTTGATAAGCTCGCCTCTTGCAAGGTTGATAAGACGAACGCCGTCCTTCATCATTGCTATCTGAGCTTCGTCGATAGTGTTCTTTGTGTCAGGTGTATAAGGAACGTGGATAGTGATATAGTCACTGTTCTTGTAAATATCATTGATATCAGCAGTTACCTTTACAGCAGGATCAAGCTGGATAGCTGCGTTTACAGAAAGGAATGGGTCATAGCCGATAACGTCCATGCCAAGTGCAACGGCTGCGTTTGCGATCTTTCCGCCGATAGCACCAAGACCGATTACGCCAAGAGTCTTGCCCAATATCTCAGGACCTGCGAACTTAGACTTGCCGCCCTCAACTGTCTTTGGAGCGTCAGGAGTGCCCTTGAGTGATGCAGCCCATGCAGCAGCCTCAGTTATCTTTCTTGAAGAAAGAAGAAGCGCACAAATAGCAAGCTCCTTAACAGCGTTTGAGTTTGCGCCAGGTGTGTTGAATACAACGATTCCCTGCTCTGCGCACTTCTCAACTGGAATATTGTTTACGCCAGCACCTGCTCTTGCAATAGCAAGCAGGCTCTCAGGCATTTCCATATCGTGCATCTTTGCTGAACGTACCATTATAGCGGTAGGATTTTCAGCATTGTCGCTTACTGTGTACTTAGCCTTGTCGAAAATATCTGTACCGCAAGCGGCGATCTTATTCAAAGTCAATATGTTGTACATTAAACTAACCTCTTTCATCTATTTAAGTGATAATTCTTACAAACAGGCAAAGAACAAGTATTACAGCGAAAAGAACGAGAACAACTTTGCCTTTTGACTTACTTCTTTCATTAAGCTTATCACGCCAATCGTCCGGATTGTTTTTGATCAAATCAGCAGTGCTTATCATATGAAGCAATCGATGAAGCATTGAAATTTCACCTCGATCAAATCTGATTATGCGTTCTCAGCCTCGAACTTCTTCATGAACTCAACAAGCTTTTCAACGCCCTCGATAGGCATTGCGTTGTAGATAGAAGCTCTCATACCGCCAACAGTTCTGTGACCCTTGAGGTTTACAAAGCCTGCTGCTGTAGCCTCAGCAACGAACTTCTTGTCAAGCTCAGCGTCGCCTGTTACGAATGGAACGTTCATAAGAGATCTGTCCTCAGGAACAACAGTGCCCTTGAAGAGCTTGCTCTGGTCAAGATAATCATAGAGTATCTTAGCCTTCTTCTCGTTGTGAGCCTTCATAGCCTCAAGACCGCCCATTTTCTTTATCCACTTGAATACCTTGCCGCAGATATAGATTCCATAGCAAGGAGGTGTGTTATAAAGAGAATCTGCGTCAGCCTGAGTTTTCCACTTGAGCATTGTAGGTGTGCCCTCGAGAACGTCGTCAGTGATAAGATCTTCTCTGATGATAGCAATAACAACGCCGGCAGGACCAACGTTCTTCTGAACTCCGCCGTAGATAACACCATACTTTGTTACGTCAACAGGCTCAGACAGGAAGCAGGAAGAAACGTCTGCAACAAGTGTGTGACCCTTTGTGTTAGGCAGAGTCTTATACTTTGTACCATAAATAGTATTGTTCTCGCAGATATAAACATAGTCAGCGTCCTCTGGGATATCCAGATCTGAACAATCAGGGATATAAGAGAAAGTCTTGTCAGCAGAAGAAGCCACAGCAACAGCCTCGCCGTATTTCTGAGCCTCCTGATAAGCCTTCTTAGCCCACTGACCTGTGATTATGTAAGCCGCTTTCTTGTTCTTCATAAGGTTCATAGGAACGGCTGAGAACTGCTGAGAAGCACCGCCCTGAAGGAACAGCACCTTATAGTTATCAGGGATACCCATAAGCTCTCTGATGTCCTTTTCAGCTTCCTTGATGATGTCATCGAACGCCTTGGAACGGTGGCTCATCTCCATTACGCTCATACCAGTGCCCTTGTAATCGAGCATTTCATCGGCAGCTTCCTTAAGCACTTCCTCAGGGAGTACAGCAGGACCTGCGCTGAAGTTATATACTCTACCCATTGTTAAACCCTCCATATAAATTAGTTTCTTAGTTTCATTATTTATAAAGACTATAAATATATAAATTAATAATATTATTATATGCCTTTTATAAAAAAAAGTCAAGGGCTGTCATATAAAAATACTCACTTGTCATAAGTTTTTGTACATATCAGCACATAAAGCAGCCCTAAAAACGTGCATTTTTACACCTTACCTATGCCGTTATATATAATAAGCACTGAAAAGCATGAAAAATCAGAATAATACTAAAGCGTTAAAAAGAGGTTAAAATTTTTGGTATTCCTTGAAATCTCCATATTTGTGTAGTATAATGTAATCAATAAAATGCGACAGTTGTAAAAAAATCGGGGAACAATTGTCACTCTCAGGGAAAGAGGATATATATGCAAAAGATATTTTATGTTTCAAGAAATGAGGACAAAGCCCATGATGGAAAAGCCCCGGATATGGACAGATTTCAGCGAGTTGAAAAGCTCAACAGTCTGATCGCGGCAGGCTGGGCTATAAAGGAAATGAAAAGCGAAAACAACAGCACATTCTTTGTGCTTGAGAAAGCAGACTAGACTTAAAATGGCGGTATAAGACAGTACCCTGCCAATAACGCAGACACGACGTCCCGCCAACAAGTTCGCCAGGTCTTTCAACAAACTTATAAGACGGTAGCCCCACCGTCCTGTTTTTATGTGCAGATAAATTTTGCGAAAACGTTTTATGGGTATTGCATTTCAGAGAGAAATATTGTATAATTAATGTAATCGTTTTAGCAAAAACAAATGATACTATACATATTATAAAGGAGTAAAAAATATGGCTTATGTAATCGGCGTAGACTGCGGCACAAGCGGCACTAAGACGGTGCTTTTCGACGAAAATGGCACTGTTATCTCTTCTGTAACTATTGAATATCCTATGTATCAGCCTAAAAACGGCTATGCAGAGCAAGACCCTGCTGATTGGGCAAACGCAATGATAAACACTATCAAGGCTGTTATGACCAAAAGCGGCGTAAATAAAGAGGACGTTGCAGGTGTTGGTATCTCTGGACAGATGCACGGACTTGTTATGCTGGATAAGGACAACAACGTTCTTAGAAAGTCCATAATATGGTGCGATCAGAGAACTGCCGCAGAAGTTGAAGAAATGAACGAAAAGCTAGGCAGAGAAAAGCTTATCAAGATAACAGCAAACCCTGCCCTCACAGGCTGGACGGCTGCGAAAATCCTTTGGGTAAAGAACAACGAGCCTGATATATATGAAAAGTGCAGACACATTCTTCTGCCAAAGGACTATCTGAGATTTATCCTCACTGGCGAATATGCAACAGAGGTTTCCGACGCAAGCGGTATGCAGCTTCTTGACGTGCCAAACCGCTGCTGGGCAAAGGAAGTCTGCGATACGCTTGGCATTGATATGTCAATGCTGGGCAAGGTGTACGAGTCATGCGAAGTAGCAGGCAAGGTCACAAAGAAAATGGCTGAGCTTACAGGACTTAAAGAGGGTACTATAGTAGTAGGCGGAGCAGGCGACAATGCCGCTGCGGCTATCGGAACAGGCGTTGCAGAGGACGGTAAGGCGTTCACAACTATCGGAACATCAGGCGTTGTATTTGCACACACTTCTTCTATCTCTATCGACCCAAAGGGCAGAGTTCACACCTGCTGTGCAGCAGTACCGAACGCATGGCACGTTATGGGTGTTACACAAGGCGCAGGACTTTCGCTGAAATGGTTTAGGGATAATTTCTGCAATGCAGAGAAAGAAACAGCAAAGTGCATGGGCGTTGACGAATATTATCTCATGGATAAGGAAGCAGAGAAAGTGCCTGTTGGTGCAAACAGACTTCTCTATCTGCCATATCTCATGGGCGAAAGAACACCGCATCTTGACCCTGACGCAAGAGGAGTATTCTTCGGACTTTCCGCAATGCACACAAAGCGTGATATGCTGAGAGCAGTAATGGAGGGCGTATCATACTCCCTGAGAGATTGCGTTGAGGTATTCAGAGAAATGGATATCAACGTATCCGACATGATGGCATGCGGAGGCGGCGGAAGCTCACCGCTGTGGAGATCAATGCTCGCAGATCTTTACAACTGCCCTGTAAAAACAGCTTCATCGAAAGAAGGTCCAGCCCTTGGCGTAGCACTTCTTGCGGCAACAGGCGCAGGCATTTACTCATCAGTACCGGAAGCTTGTAAGGCAGTAGTAAAGACCGACAAGGTACAGCAGCCTGAAGCAGAGCGAGTACCTGAGTATGAGAAATACTACAAGCTTTACACAGAGATCTATCCTGCACTGAAAGCAGAATTTGCAAAGCTTGCGAAGATGTAATATAAAACCAAAAGCTCCGATTTGCCGTCGGAGCTTTTTTGTGTTAGAATATTTTGACAACTAAAAAACGGCTCTCCACAATAGAGGAAAGCCGTTTTTACATATTGGTCGGAGTGACCGGATTTGAACCGACGACCTCTACCACCCCAAGCCCACGCACGAAGTGCGTAGGGTGTTTTTTTATGCCCGAAGCATGAAATGTTGAGGGTGCAGGGCGCATAAAGCTGTGCTGTGCGCCCTGCCTGCCCCCTGCCTGAGTGGCGGTCGCCAAAGTTTTGAACGCAGTGAAAAACTTTGTGTGACATCGCCACGTGCCCACCTCTGGGGTGCAGGTCTGCACACTGTCGTAAGGCTGTGCGTTCCCTTTGTTCTGATTGTGTTATATCGGAGTGACAAGCAAGCACCGCTTCTCAACTTTATTCCGTAGTGGTCTGCATTTTGTATTCTCGCCGATAGGCGACACTCATAAGTCTTGATAGTCATTCGGCTCTGTGTAGTCCTCTTGCTCCTGTCGGTCTACGTCATTGCTGTCATTTAGGTATTTCAGCTCGTCAAGTATGTCCTCTTGTTGGTCGGATATGTTTTGCAGTAGCTTGATTATGGTGTCTTGTCCTCTGTCCTGATGTGATTGTCTTATGGATATGTTGAAAACACAAATAATTAAAGCAATAACAATTACTAGCCAAATTATATTCAACCCAATGAATAGTGCTGTTGCTGTTTCTGCATTTTGAAATAATTCCTCTAGCATGGCTACTCCTCTTTATCCTTATTAATTTTTATCATTATCTGTCCTATTTTCACAAGCGTTTCATTTTGCTGTTTCAATAGTTCCGCCTGTTCCTTGTTTCTCTTTGAAAGATCATTAACAGTTTTGCAAAGGTCAAGAAATTTGCAGATTAAATAGACTATAAGTGCGAGTATTAACAGATTTATTATTAAACGTGTGGCAAGAATTATTTTTACTGTATCATCTAAAACACTAATTATACTATATACACTATTCAACTTTATCACTCCTTTATTTTTACATCAGCACTGTTATTGTTCTGCTGTGTTATATTGTATTTACTGTTGCTGTCGGCTTTATAGCCTATTCCTCTTTTGTCATTCGTAAGTCCTGTTATATAATCAAGACTTACTTTATAATATCTAGCTAATACAATAATTAAATGCAAAGGTATTTCCCTTTTTCCTTTCTCGTACATACTGTATTGTTGCTGTGATATCTGTAATAGTTCCGCTATTTCTGATTGCTTATTTTCATTATCTTCTCTTAGGTCTTTCAATCTTTGATAAATATACACAGTTTTTCTCCTTTCTATTTGTTTATCTCTACAAATTATATCACACATTCAATCAAATGTATTGACATACATTCAAAAGTATGTATAATATAATTATGATACATACATACGAATGTATCATCAACGTAAGTGTCCCATGGAATTTTTTTAAATTAAATTTATTTGAGTGAAGCGAAAAGAAATTTAAGTTAAAAAAATAGGCAATGGAATTCATGAGCAAAGCGAATGAAGTCGCTTGCCGTTCCGCCCCAGCGCCAGCAGGGGCAAAAGGGACACGAAAAAGAAACACAAAGGAAAAGGCACGAGGAAAAGCCGAAAAACCTCAGAAAGGAAAAAAACATGAAAACAACGATTGTAGGCTGGACAAAAAAGAAAGCATTTAACGGAGTAATCGAGGGCAAGCAGATTAACAGCCCCGAAAAGGTAGTATTCCAGCTTCTTCAGGAAGTTGATAACCCTGACTGTCATGGTAAAATGGTCGATACTCTGAAAATACCGACCGAAAATGCAATCAGACTTAACGGAAATTCGGAAGATTTCAATAAGCTTCTCGGCTGTGATGTTATGCTGAACTATCAGATATTCAACGGACGTTCTCAGCTTGTTGATATCACCGTTATCAATGCAGACGGAACACTTCACCGCAACACAAAATAATAAGCGGTGAAACCGCTGTTATAAAAATTTAATAAGAAAGGAGTTTTGCTAATAATGGAAGCTGTAACAACAATGCTTAGTAATGCCGTTACTGTTTTTGGTTCTTGTTGGGACGCTATGACAAGCAATGTACCTATTGCAATTCTTGTAGGTCTGTCTCTTCTCGGCTCAGGTGCAGGACTTTTCGCAAAGTTCAGACACGCTGTATAAGCAAAACCATTTACATAAGCGGAGTAATTCAAATTGCTCCGCTTAATTTTTTTGAAAGGAAGTTGATAAATTGAAGAAAAATTTTAAGCAAGTGTTGTGTATGTTCTCTGCACTTGTTGTGATGATATGCTGTGCCGTTCCTGCATTCGCTGATGACGTTAGCAGTGTCGTTTCGTCTAGTAACGTTAATCGTGAGAAACGATTTTCACAAATGATTGACTATGCAAAAAATAACAATATTGATATTGAAAATTCTCATTATATTATGACATATTCTGAGGATAGTTCACAATATTATTGGTGGTATTACATTTTCTTTATTCCTGATGATATTTTGGTTAATGATACATTAATTCTTACACATGGTCGCTATTCATCATCTTTTACTCAATCATTTATTGTAGCGCGTATACCGAACTATGGTAACTCTGACATAGATGATTTAGAATATCGTGCTAATGTTGATGTATCTTCTTTTTCTTTATATGTTGATGATGATGAACAATCACATTCTTATCCTAATCACATCTTTAAATCTAATATTAAAATAACTAACAACGGCGATGATATAACACCTACTGACCCTAACGCTGTTCCTGCTCCGTTTACTGTGACATATACCCCCGAACTTTCATTGAATATGCAAAATAAAATTTATTATCCGTCAAAAGGCGGTGCTAATGCTGATGAAAATGGACTTGTAGCGGCTGAAAATAATAATATAAACCTTGATATAAAGCTTACACCTGAGTTTTTAAAAACGTTCAATGAAAAAGACTTAGGAAAAGCTTACGGCTCTGGCACTTATGCCGTTTTATGTTGTCTTTCAAAAAATCTTCTTAACGCTGATGATGATTTGCAACGTTTCTTTGATGAAGATGTTGTGCTTTATGCTATGAACCATGACGGCAATTACTACAAGGGACAAGACGATGAAAAGGTCAAGTCTGACGGCTCTATTTCTGACGATTTGAACAGTAATGGTACTGTTGATACTTTTGAGCCGTATTTAACATTATATCAAGGTAGAACTCCTATTTATACTATTCCTCGAGACGGCAAGATTACTGTATCTTTTGACCTCACTTCTATTGATTATAAAACACATGGTCTTACTGATGATAGCCAGCTTTATGTTAATGTTATCGGTGTGTTTGTAAAAAACAATGGTCAAGTTTCTGTTAAAAATGATGAACACGAAGATAATACCAATAATTCAACGTGGCTCGGCTCTTATGCCTATCAAGAAGATTTCACAAACCTCAAGACATGTGAAAAGATTGATGATTTTGTAAAGTCCGTTGATGAAGAAACAGGCAAGCCCGAAACATTCAAGGCTTATCGTGTTTATTCTGTTATCTCCGACCCATTTTCTTATGAAAAGTTCCCTGATTATGTTCCTAAAGTTTACAAGGATAAGGACGGAAACACTTACAACCCCTCGACTACAAAGCTCAAAGACTTGTGTAATATACCGCCGTCAAAGGTCACTGACGTTGACCTTGCTAAAGGTTCAGATGGTGTTATAAAAGACGGCTCATATATGCAACCTGATGATTATGATGACTATCTAAAAAATAAAAAAATGAATTTAAATTTTAGTGATGTTGATTATACTGATTTAGGAACTTTATTTGCTGTAACAGGTAATTATTTTAAATTTCTTACCTGTTCTCTTTCAATTTTGCCTGATTGGTTTATTACTATTTTTACCACATGGTTTATTCTTATGCTTGGAATTGCAATTTTTAAACTTGCTATTGGTTTATCCTCTGCTATTCCAAAGGGGTGATTTTATGCCAGTTATATCATATTTAAAATTAGTATTTAACTCTTTAACATCGTGTATGTCTTATACTGTTAATTTTCAAGGATATACTTTTTCATTAGGAGCTGTTCTTATAGGTGGTTTCATGTTGTCTTGCAGTATTAAATTATTGATTTATCTATTCAAAAACTTTTAGGAGGATATATGTTAGTAAATATTATTTGCTTTATTCTTGTTGTTCTTATGGTCCTTTCACTTGTATGGCTCGTTAGGAGGTAGAAAAATGCTTAACTTGGTTTTGTTTATACTCGCTGTCTGCTTTTTGGTTTGTACCATAAGCGGTGTTATAGGTTTCTTCACTGACCTTAGAAACTTTAAAGCTGAACATGAGTTCAGCGGAAACAGAAAACAGCTTATTGAGTTTTTGATGTTCGGTGAAGATGTTGAAATAAAAGCCGTTCCTGCGGTTGAAACTAATGATAGTGAGGTGAGTGATGATGAAAGTACACATAGTGTTTGATGAAAACAATCCATTTTTTCAGCTTTTGAAGTTAATGGGCTGTGATCTTTCGCAAGAAGTCATGAATAGATATGACGCTTTGCTTCTCGGCATGGCTTTTATATTCGCTGTGGTTATGCTCTGTATCTTCTGCAAGTTTTTCTATAATGTGATGATACGCATGACACGTTGTGCAAGTGCTGTGTAGGTGATTTGTTATGATTATATTTGATTACATAAAACAAATACCGCCCTTTATTACCTATGAGGTGTATGACCACCTTTTCGGTGCATACTTCAATAATTCCGCTATCTTTCAAGGTTGGGGCATACACCTTTATACTGGTAAATTCGGCACTGGTAAAACGTCAACCCTCGCTCAGATAGCATATAACTATTGCGTGCGTTATCCTCAGTTGTCTATACTTACAAATATCAATCTTCAAAACTTCCCTGAGTGGACGAATATATACAAGCTTAATTCCGCACAAGATATCCTGCACGCTCCTAAAAATTGCATTGTGGTGATTGATGAGATAGGCACTATCTTCAATTCACGAGATTTTTCAGGTGGTAAAAGAGCCGTTCCTAAACCGCTTTTTCAGCACCTTTGTCAATGTAGAAAGCGCAAAATGATGATACTTGCTACAGTGCAACGCTTCAATCTGCTTGATAAGCAGATACGAGATATAACGGCTACAGTGTCAACGTGCCGTGCTACATTCCGTCACCCTTATACACGCCTTATTAAGGTCAAAACCTACGATATAGACGAGTATGAGGCATATACTGAGAATAAGTCATATATGCCGAAAAAGCTTTACAGCCGTTTGTATTTGCAGACTAATCAGAGCCGACAGCTTTATGATACTTCTCAGCTTGTAGATAATATGCTTGATAAGGAGTACATCAGCGACACGGAAATACTTGCCAATCGTGGAGTAGATGTTACAAGTGACATTATGCACGATAGAAAGACAAGCAGAAGTCTGCGAAAAAGGCGTGGCGTATAGCCACGAGCGACCGCAGGGGCGAGCGCTTGCGCCGCCCTGCGGTGCGTGTGGCTATTACTTGATATTAGCCACAAAAAGTACTCACTTTTAAAAATGAGGTGTTAAAAATGCCCCTAAAAACGTCCTCTAAAGAGGTCAAGTGTAATACAAAGATAAAGGAATATCGTGACGGCAGTTATACTATAACACGTTCTGACCGACACATTTTTAAAGACCCTGCATTTGAGTATCACTGCAAGCATGAGCATAGTATTGACGAACGTTCAAGACAAGAGCAACTTAAAAAGGCTCGTGAAAATTACATATGTTATTTTGAGTATGAGGACGAAAACGGAAACATAACGTTTGATATGCTTGACACTCGCAAGTTTAAAGATAAGCAGTCACAAAGCGGTGAAGTTCGTTCCGATAGTGTTCAAAGAGCAAAGCAAAGTATCTTTGATATTGTTTATCAGAATGATTGGAAGTACTTTCTTACTATAACATTCAGCGGTAAAGATTTTGACCGCTCCGACCCTCGGGAAGTCTTTAAGCCCTTGAAACGTTGGTTTGATAATGCTGTTCAACGTAAAGGCTTGCGTTATGTCCTTGTTCCTGAGTTTCACAAAAAAGGCGGTATACATTGTCACGCTCTTATAAACGATTGTGACTTTAAGTTCGTTGATAGTGGTACACGTCTTGTTAAGGGTCATGACAAGCCCCTTAAAATAGATACTATAAAGCGCCTGCATATATGTGATAAGCTCGGCTGTGATATATCTGATTTGCCTGTTGTATATAACGTGTCTGATTGGCGCTATGGTTTCTCAACAGCTATTCAGACTTACGGACAGATGTCTAATCTAGCTTTTTACGTCACAAAGTACATAACAAAGGACGTAAAAAAGATTTTTGGCAAGTTCTTCTGGAGTAGCAAGAACATAGTCCGCAAAACTAAAGAAATCTATTGCAATTCAGACTTTAAAGATGATTTGCCTATAGTTTCTCCCCCTCGTGCTAATGTCTGTTTTCAGTATGAAAGCAGTTTCACCTTTTCAAGTCAGGTCGAAAAGAATTGCAATGATATACTTCAATATCTTAAAGAGAATGGAAATGATGATGTCCTATGATTTTTAAAGAATGGTTTGAGATGTTCTATAACGCATACTGCGTTGATGTGATAGCCTATGATTGCTATAAGGACTATTACTATATAAATCAAAAACACTTCGGTTATATAGCCGATATGGAGCTTACAGATGTCAAGCCTATTGATATTCAGAATTGTTTAAAATCTACGCTTACATACAGCAACGAACGTCAACGTCGTGCATACTTTCTGTTAAAACGTATATTCCGTGAAGCTATAGTTAATGGTTATTGTGACAAAAACCCTTGCGACTATGTTAAACCTCCAAAACGTATAAAAAAAGAAGCTGAATATTTCAGCCCTGATAATCTTGTACATCTTTTTGATGATGATAGCAGCGTTTGCAGAATGTTTCAGCTTGACTTGTGGACAGGTCTCCGCCGTGGTGAACTTCTCGCCCTTAGTTGGGATAATATAGACCTTGATAACAGGTATCTTAAGGTTTGTCAGACACTCGTACATACTTCATGCGGTGATAGGATTGTACAGACCACAAAATCACGCCGTGATAGGCTTATCCCTTTGCATAGTAATGCAATAGCTATTCTTCATCAGATACGCTCTCAGGACGTCTCAGACGGCTTTCTGTTCGTTTCACCTATAACGCATACAGTTATATCCCTTAGACGTTATAACAGGCTCTACAGAGCGTTCTATGAGCAACAGAAAATAAAGTACCCTGATTTACAGTATCTCACTCCGCACAAGCTTAGACATAGCTATGCAACGTATCTTATTCAGTGCGGTGCAGATATTGAAACCCTTAGAGCATTGCTCGGACACGTTGATATAACAACTACCCAGCGTTATGTACATAGCAATTTCAATCAGATGTGCAAAGCTGTGAATAATCTCAAATTTGAATAATAAAGGAGCTTTTAAAATGAAAGAGTTTAATTTTTGGTGTAAAGAAAATACTGACCATGGCAAATGTG